>Ga0233403_10000064_pt1 | contig 42654 bp, 29 predicted proteins | sample Na_oxic_1_MG_FD_179866 | JGI IMG/M metagenome (GOLD analysis project Ga0233403, IMG submission 179866) | Seawater microbial communities from Saanich Inlet, British Columbia, Canada - Na_oxic_1_MG | ecosystem: Environmental > Aquatic > Marine > Inlet | place: Canada: British Columbia | collected...
AAAACAATGGGATATGGGTTGACACATAGGTCAACCCCTACAAAATTTGGTACTTGTAGGGGCGAACCTATGTGTTCGCCCCAAAATCCGTTATAATTGAAGAATTTATTCTGAGGCTTTCTTGCACTAGTTTAATGATAGTTTAACTTCCCCAAGCGTCAGCATTTGCCCCACCATCAATAGCGTTGCCTTAAATGGTTTTATTGTTACCCTATCTATTCGTGTACCATTTGATGAATTTAAGTCTTCAATATAAAAATTATTCTCCACATAAGTTAAGCGAGCATGACGACGCGAAATACTGTCATCGTTGATAACCAGTTCACATAGTTTCGAGGAACGCCCTATGGTTAAATTCCACGCGGCTTGTTGTAATTGGGCTAGAGTGATAGTTAATTGAATCGCTTGAGCTTGTTTGGTAAATCCGGACAGTGTCCAATATTGGTAAGCCAGCTTGGCTTTATCTGTACGTCGTAACCGTTGTGTGTAGGTTTCAACCGCTTGAATTATTTGTTGGCGCGGCTGTTTCAAACTAAATAATACCGCGAGTAAGGCTAAAATAACTGCAATTATGCCAACCCATAAATAATTTGTGGAGCTACTTGATGCTGTGCAAGCCCTGCCGACTTCATAAAACGGAATATTTTGAGCATTCAAAACTTCTATAAGTGAGGAAATATGGGAAGCATAAAATACCCCAGCCGCCACCTCTACCTGAGAACCAGCTACCAAACTTTTGGCCCCACCAGTATTGACACCAACCACTTCTCCACAAGGATTAATTAAAGGCCCTCCACTATTGCCGCTGTTAATTTCGGCGTTATGTTGGAGCATACGAAATAATGGAGTATCGTTGCCCCAAGTGGTATTCATTAACCGACTGATTGAGCCACGAGTAACGCTAGGCTCTAAAAAATTCATTCTCCCGGCTAGGCTATCCAAAGTACCGCCAATGATATCTGCTACTGCTGGGAAACCGACAGCAAATACTAGGGTACCTTTGTTTGGCTCCAAGCGAGATAATGATAACGCCGGCCGTCGTAAATTTACCTGTAAAATGGCTAAATCTTTGGCAGCCGATGACCATTTAACGATAGCAGCTTTGGAATGTCTATCATCAATCCCACCATCGGCAATTATTAATTTAATTACACCTTTCACAACATGATGATTAGTAACAACATGTTGCTCATTAATTACAAAGCCAGTACCCATTCCAATGCCGGTGAGACTTACCCCGATAATCCGCACGACACTTTCATCAATTTGCTCAAAATCTGGGAGAGCCGCAAAATTCAAAGGGGAAATCAATAGTAAGCTAATTAATCCAATTATTTTTTTCATGCTATGTTATTCTCTGTCTTAAGTAAAGTGCTTGAACTTTTTTATAAATGACCTTATATAATTACACACTACCGGACAATAACTACAAGGATTGTATATAATAAGGGATTCAAACCGTTAACTACTGAAGCACAAATCTTAGTACTTTTTTGGAATCCAAACCTTTAGATTTGGACGTGACTAAATTACTGTATGCCAAATCTGAAGGTTTGGACTCCATAATATTCGATAATTTGTGCTTCAGTACTTAGTTAGGGTTTAAATCCTTTTTTATTTATATACAATCCTTGTAGTTAGGGTTTAAATCCTTTCTAAAATACAATCCTTGTAGTTATTGTCAATAATGCCAGAATAATTATCCCTATCACGATATAACTTATTATATTAAAAAGCTTTTTACCTTGAAACTGAGCTACTGCTACTGTCAGATTATCCCCCTTCGCACCGCCAGCATCCAGAGCATCTTTGAGCAAACGTTTAACTCGTTTTTTAAGAGTAAAGCCAGTTTGTGAGAGCCTATCCAGCATTTGGGAGCTAGAAACATGTTCCCAAAAACCATCGCTACATAGCACAAAACTATCTCCAGAATTGATCGCCGCTTGGCCAAATTCCGGTTTAATTGCCTCATCACCGCCAACGCCTTTAAGTAAACTACCTTGATCGGGGTGAGTTGCCATTTCCGCTTCGGTAATACGCCCTAAATTAGCTAACATCTGAACTACGGAGTGATCTTTAGTCTGGAACAATAATTTGTCAGGACTAAAATGATATAAACGACTATCGCCAAGATGAAGCCACCAAGCTCGTTTACCACGCAGGTACAACAAAACGCAAGTGCTACGCGGAGAAATCTTTTTTCCCAAGTTGTTGATATTTTTATGGGCCAAATCACAGATGTGTTGTAAAAACTTAAACGGTGAAGTAACTACTTTACCTTGTTTAGACTTATTCCAGATTAGCTCTGCTGACTTAACCACAATTTGGGCAGCCAGATGTCCATCCTTATGTCCACCCATGCCATCAGCAACCACCAATAAATGGATTTTGTCATTTGGGGCCGAAAAAATTGCAACCCTATCTTGTTGTTCATCCCGCCCACCTCTGTGTTCAGCTCCGGTTATTTCCCATTTTCCAATCATCATATCTTCGCAAAAAATTTAGTTAGTTTAGTACAACGAATATCTTTCTTACCGAAAAATAACAACAATTTACCCATAATTTAATTCGTTTGTTTAATTCGTTTATTTCTCAATTCGTTGTACTAAATAAATAGATTATCTTAAATTCGCCATATTAATTTAAGTAATTCAACTAAATCAATCAGTTACAATTGTGTACCTATCCATAGCATTAAAACCAATGTTAACAAAGACAATAATATGCCGGTTTGCCACCGCCAAATTTTCGGTGCTTTTACTACCTCCATTGTGTCCGGAATTTTAACCACTAAAACAGTAGTATTATCTTGATTAGATTTACCTTTATCTTGTACTGCCTTTAATAATTTCTGCACTAATTGTTGTGCCGACAAGTCTTGTTGTTGCAAAATCTTGCGGATTTCTGCTTCAGAAAGGGTAAAAATGCCATCGCTGGCTAAGAGAATACAGTCACCCGGATATAATTCTAATGGTATTGATGGCTGATCAATCAATTCAATTTTTTCCCCGGTAACTGCGGAGCGTAGCATATTACGATTCGGATGGTTTGCGACTTCTTCAGAAGTGAGTTCACTTTGTTGGAGTAGCTGCTGCAACACTGGTTGCATGGAATGATCAGCATTCAAACGTTCTAAGCGTCCAGCATTATAAAGCCATAAAGGAGAATCACCCACACTAATCCATCCAATTTGCTCATCACTCAGAGCAACTCCCACCAATGTACAGCCCATATCCTTTAATTCTGGATAAGGCTTCTTCCGCAACGCTAATTGCTGGTTGGTTTTTCGCAGGGCATAGCGTAGCCTTTTTGTGACATTCCCAGAGATGGCATGGTATGCATCCATGAAAGTTGTTATTGCCAAGCTACTAGCGACGGCTCCACCTTCATGTCCACCCATACCATCAGCTAATATCAGTAAAAAATCATTTGCCTTACTATTATCAAAGCCAAAATCGTCCTCTTGGCTATTTCGTTCACCCTGAATACGCCCACCGGTATAGTCTTCATCAATAGTTAAGAATTGTTTTGCCAATCGAAATCCTCCCCACATAGTGGAACAAAACGTAAAGTTGTTTGCCCTAATGAAATTTCCTCATTTCCCAGCAATTCATCCGGAACCAATAGAGGTTGCTCACCCAAATAAGTGAGATTTTGCCCCCCACCATGTTGCACGTAAAATTTACGCCCGCGCGGATCATAAGTTACGAGAGCATGTTGAGTACGGGATATATCTTCATCCCCGAAATCTAAACAAACTCGTTCCGTCTTGCCCCGACCAATACTGTTCATCCCATAGCCAAGTTGTAAAGCATTACCTTTGCCCGGCCCATTAACTATAACTAACCAACCAACGACCGGATCTGACATAGCATCAGCAACTGGCTTGGTAGTATTGGTTGACGATCTTCGGTAAAGTATACGAGTTTTGGGTTCCTCAGTTTCTATCACCGAAACACTGTCTTCATCCCGCTTACTTGATTCATCATAAGATGACGGCTCATTTTCAGTCCGCTCAATCTTACGAGTACTAACATCCTCATTATCATTACGTTTAACTTTACCATCTTTACCTCGAAAAATAGGCATAATTTGTTATGCTCCTCTAAGAGACTTAATAAAATCAATGATTTGTAGGGGGCAATCCTTTAGGGTTGCCCTAATTATTTCAGGCACGTTCCTTATCGAATATTTTGTGGCTCATTAAAAATTAAGGTGGGCAAGAAAAAGACCTTGCCCACCCTACATTATTAATCAAACATCTCCGACAATATCTTACGATGAGTGTGTTGCTTTTCCCAATTTTGAATGGAAGCTAATAAATTTGTAGCCTTCGAGTTCAACAGTTAAATCCCAATGATTACTAATGATATCCGGAGAATGGGTAGCAATTAATATATCCATCTTACCCCATTTAATCACCTCTTTTAAATCCTCAATAAACTGGTTTAACCAAGAAATATGTAAGGATATTTCCGGTTCATCAATTAATATTAATGAATTTTCTTGGGTTTTAAACAATAATTCATAGAACAACACCAGTTCATGCTGTTCGCCGGAAGATAAGCCAGTTGTGGGGATTTGTTTGCCCGTTATGCTTGAAGTGAAAATAAATCCTTGCTGTTTATCAATCGACATTACCTTATACAAAAAGCGGTTATTAATAATCCCAAGAAAGCACTGAAGTTTTTGGGCTAAATTATCAAATTTTTGCAATTTTTGCTTGCTATCATCAATATAAACCATCAGTACCGGTATCATAAATTTGTCGGTACTCTCATCATCCAAAAAGTCGGTATTTTGCTCAAGTAATCCAACAGAATGAAGTAATTGACGTTTTTCCGCTAAGTGCTGAAGTTCAACCCTCAATTGTTTAACGGAAATATTTTCATATTGATGCCGGTTCTTGGCTAATCGTGATGGATAGGTGCTATCCAATTTGGTAGCCAATTCCATTGATTTTGCGAAGTGGGATTTAATATCCTCAGCCAGTTCGTTAGCATAAATTGAAATAGTGGCTTCTTGAGAAAATTGTTGAGTTTTTTTAATAACCAATTTTTCAGTTTTGAAATGGTTGGTATGTTCAACACTTGCAATTGGTTGATAAGTTGTTGGTAATGATTCAGCGATAACCAAGAGTCTTTGAGTATCTACCAAACGAATCTTGATCTGCTCAACACGTTCTGTAAACCATTTTGGTAATACATGATCATTTTCAAACTTGAAAACTGGTTTTTTTAGAACATTATTCTCGAACAATCTTAACGTTATTTCGTTGTCGGATTTAACAACTTCCCAAACCTTATGATCCTCAAATTTGATTTTAAAACGATTGAAAACAATGGATTGGAAATGAAAAAAATCTTGGTTAAACAATGCATTTATCATTTCCAGAATAACGGTTTTACCAAAACCATTTTCCCCAAGCATTAAAGTGATTCCCTCTTGATTATTCAAAGAGATCGTATGGTCAAAAGTATCGAAAAGCTTTTCTATAATGATTTCTTTAATTTTCATATTATTCAAAAAAGGTATAACGGATCAGCAGCATTTTCAATTTCAGGAAAGCCTCAGAATAAATTCCGAGGCTAAAAGCTCAAGTTGGCTAAAGCCGACTAAAAATACCTTAACTCCCCAGTGCTGGAGACAATGCCATATCGTAACGCCTTGGAATCCAAACCTTTAGATTTGGAAGTGTTTAAGTAACGCCTTGGAATCCAAACCTTTAGATTTGGAAGTGTTTAAGTAACGCCTTGGAATCCAAATCTTCAGATTTGGAAGTGTTTAAGTAACGCCTTGGAATCCAAACCTTTAGATTTGGAAGTAAGTAAATTGTAAGCTTCAACCATGATTTAAGTTGAGCTACCTTCTTTGGGAAAGTATAAGGGATGAAATTTCTCTTTGTCACTAGTGAAATTATTAACGGAATCTAGCCAAGCCGTAAGATAAGAGGGTTGGGGTTTTACACCATAAATAATGGTTTGAGCAATGGTACCCGATTTCTTGGGATCATAAAGATATTTTGATTCATGTAAGGTTAGCAAATATTGCACTTTTTCCCTACCAACCATTTCATAAATTTCTTGAGCCAATTTAAACTCGTAAAATTTGGCATTTTTATGCCCGGGAAATACAGAATTTAAATCCTTATTGATATAACGCTTGTTAGCATTACAAGCCAAGATATTCATGCTGGGAAAAACTATCAGTGTACCAGATAACACTTCAATATTTGGCAGCAATCTATCCAAAGCATAAATGCCGGCAACTTCATCAACAATATGTTTAAAATTCCAACTGATAATCAGGCGACATCCTGCCACCGTTGCTAGTGCAACGTGGAAGGCATCGGCAGCCGATTTAGGTGTTACAATACCGGCATCCAGATAAGCTTTGCGAAGTTGTAATGCTTCCTCAGAAATGTCTATAAACTTAGCAAGCTCAGTTATTTCATCAAAAAACTGACGTACATTTTCTGGTGCTTTCTCAATTTCGTCTTGTACAATTGGAGAAACAACCAATTGAAAATGACCATCTTTAACCGGTTGAAAAAAAGTTCGACTGGCTTCATCAAAACCATCATCAAAAACACCACCAAAGACTGATGTATCGGCGTAAACTTGGAAAGGGATTTATCATAAGCATGTTGCCTTTATATTTTTGTTTTCTAGCTTGTTGAAGTTGTCGTAGTTCTATAGTGCTGCCAGTAAAATTGGTTCCAACGCCGGCGCGTGGGAACCAGAAATTTTAATTGAGAGTGTTATAAATCAACCAGTTACCATCACCATCAGCACTTAGTATAAAAGTATGATACTCTTTAGAAACACCTCCATTGTTTGTGTAATAACGTAACTTAGTACGAATCTTAGCTCTATGAGTATTCTGTTCTTCTATATATACTGCTAAAATATCAACTTTCCTTATTGTATCCCACCACCTCACATAACTTTCTCTAAATTTATAACTTCCATCACTATTACAACAAGCCGTTTTATCTTTAAATTTTGTAGAGAGCATTGCCCAAGTTTTTTGATATTGCCTATTGTTAATTCCTTCATAATAGTCTCGAATAAACTGAGCTGGTGTTTGGGATGAATAAGTATTACTTTGTGCAGCAACTCTTTGTGAAATGCGCTCACGACGGGTTCGTTCCTCAGTAGCTTTTTCTGCGGCGATTTTTGCACTTGTTTCAGCTTGAAGACGGGCTTGTTCAGCTACAGCAAGTTTAGCTTCAGCTTGTAAGCGAGCTTGTTCGGCTTTTGCGAGTAGAGCTTCGGTTTCGGCTTTCAAACGGGCCTGTTCAGCTTCCGCCAGTCTCGCTTCAATTTCTGCTAAATGCTGTTTAGTATTACTAAGTGGTTGGAGTGACATGAAATAATACATACCACCCATAATAATCAATAAGAGAACTGCAATTGTACCTATAACAACACTCGGTTTCCAGCCCTTATTATTGTGCGCGGGCACCGGATCCGTGGGTGGTATAACCGGTTGGGTAAAAAGTTTATCGCGCCACTTTCCGATAGTTTGTGGTCTTTCCTGTTCATTGATTTTTAGTGCCCAATCAATGGCTTCCAACAAACGTGGCGAATAATATTCCCGCCCAATTTCGATTGCCGGTATTAATGGATCCGGATTATGCCGTACAACATAACCAATTCGCTCTGACGACTCTATTGGGGCTTTACCACTAATCAACTTATATAATACCGCACCCAAAGCATAAATATCTGTCCATGCCCCTTGTCGATTGCCTCTATTTTCATATTGCTCAAAGGGTGCATAGCCGGGACTGAAAATCGCGGTAAGTGTCCGGCTGCGACTACCTACATCATAACGAGCTGCCCCAAAGTCTATTAATACTGGACTATTATCACTTGTCCGCACGTAAATATTGCCCGGTTTTATGTCGCGGTGCAAATAGCCAGTTTTGTGTACAACTTCTAAACCATCCAATATTGGCGATAATATCGCCATTATTTCTGCTTCGGTGGCAGTTTCACCGTCTTTAATTAAGCTAGATAAACTTTGCCCTTGCTCATATTCCATCACAATATACGCACTATTATGCGCTTCAAAATAACGCAGTACACGCACAATATTAGGGTGTTTAAATGTGGCGAGAGTGCGTCCCTCTTCGATAAATCGATCCAAACCCCATCTAAAATTATCCTCATCTTGCTGATATTTTGGCTTAACACTTAGGCTATGTTCACGTACCGCTAATTCATTTGGAAAATATTCTTTGATGGCAACATTATGATTTAATTGCATATCTTCGGCAAGGTAAGTAATGCCAAAGCCACCCACGCCAAGAACTTTTTGAATTTTATATTCTTGCAAACAATAACCGCTGGGCAATGTGTTGCTATATTCGGTTGTATTAGTCATGATTAAATTCGTTTATCTATCGTCATACTTAAGATAACCCTATAATAGTTGACAGTATACCAATAAAGATAACCAAACCTAAAGGGGCAGTCCATGAAGTTCCGCCCTTTTGGGCAAAGTATTGGCTCCGCTCACTTGGGCGTAACAATAGCAGTGATACTACGACTATGACTACCGACATCATAACGCGCCGCCCCAAAATCAAGTAATACCGGGCTATTGTCTTTATCACGCAACATAATGGTGAATGGTGAATGATGAATGGTGAATGATGAAACGTATTCGTTTTTGAGGTTAGAAATCCGATTTTTGAAAAAAAATCGGATTTCTTGAACCTCGTTTGATTTCAAAAGCGTTTTTGATTTTAGAAATCCGATTTTTGAAAAAAATCGGATTTCTTGAACCTCGTTTGATTTCAAAAGCGTTTTTGAGGTTAGAAATCCGATTTTTTTCAAAAATCGGATTTCTTGAACCGGTGAAAAAATGTTAAAAATCTTTGGCTAAAAATCAATTGCTTTTACGAATCGTAACTGTACTTCTCCCAGTTCAATTAAATCGCCGTCTGTCAGGGTGACAGTGATCGAAGGTTTGCCATTAACATAAACCTTATTTAACGAATCCAAATCCGTTAACACCAAACTATTGTCACGTCGCCGGTGGATTTCAGCATGATGACCAGATACTGAGGTATTGTTAATTTGTAATTCATTATCCTTATACCGCCCAATTCGTGTAGCTTCGGCGGTGATAGAATAATTACCTTGTTCAGAGTTTACAAATTCCAAATAAGCATAAATCGTTTGAGGTTCTGTGGATTTGTTGCGTCTTAACCAAACGATTAATAATAATAACAATAAAATTACTGGAATAAGATACAACAGTTTTAGCAGTGATTCTCCAGACGATTTATCTGCTATAGGCGGGGCAGTAAGTGTTACCGCGATTTCTACCACCAGCGGCTCAGTTTCCGTCTGCCAAGTTAATTGCACTGCTTGGTTACCATTTAAACCGGCTTGAAGTGCTGAGGTTAAATCATAAGTTACCCGCGCCCCACTATCAAGAGCCTGAAATGGCGATTGCAAAAAATCCGCTGGCAACGCGAAATCTGGTTCCGCCTGAATAAATGCCCCTCCAGTTTCCTCACTTAAACGCCGCAATACTTGTAAATGAACACTTTGCTTAACCGACATAACGTAGCCTAAACCATAAATTGCAACATTGGCTGCTTTGGCAGCTTGTAAAACATCATTGAGATTATAGGCTTGAATTGGATCCTCAGCATTACCATCTGAAAATAGGAACAAAGCTTTACGTTGCGCCGGATAATTCGCCAATAAACTAAGTGCCGCTAAAGTATGCCGGTACAATTCTGTGGTTTGGCCACCAGCACGAAGTTGTTTGGCTTTTATAATTACTTCTGCCGGGTTTGTCCCTAACGGAGCCAGCACTTGTAATTTCGTCGCAAAACTGGCTAAACCAAATTGATGATATGGTTGGGCTTGTTCGAGTAATTGCTTGATTTGGCGTATATTTTTTTGAATTATCCGCTTACGGCGTGGGTCACTAATATCAATTAAAAATAATATAGCACTTTGCGCTGCGGTTTCTGGGAAGGGTGTATTATTTAAGACTGGTAAAACAATATCACCCAATTTTGCTTCGACATGATTAACTGGTATAACTTTTATCAGACGATAATGACATTCAAGCCTATTAGCTTGGGGTTGCTGTACCATTAGCTGTAAGGCATCGGTGCTATACAAATTACCGGTTGCGTAGGCTGAGCCTACGGTTAGTAATCCTAACCACATTACGAATAATTTTAGATGAATATACATAATATTTTTCACCATTAACTCTTACTTTTTGGTAACTACTCAGTTCGTGTTTCATTTAGTACTTAGGAAAAGGGGAGTGATCGGATTGGTGCGAGACTGTAGCTCACCTTATCGAACAAAGGCAACCCCCTCAATGCCATATCGTAACGCTTTGGAGTCCAAACCTTTAGATTTGGAAGAGTTTGATTATAAACGGCATAATCCAAATCTGAAGGTTTGGATTCCAATAAATGTTGCTTAACTTAATGGCAGTGATCCGATCACTCCCCTTTTCCTAAGTACTTAATGCCGGATATTACCTAGTTACCTTTTAATTCAGATTAGAACCCAATATCGTCATTTTCCCAAAAAAAAAGCTCCTCAGCAATAATGCTTTAGAGCTTAATTCTTAATTCTCGGTTAATTATCAATCAGCTAGGGCAACCACAAGGGATTGCCCCTACAAATCAATGTGGGACAAAGGGGCAATCCTTCATGGTTGCCCGAGACGATATTTTTAAACGTCAAAGAAATCCGATTTTTTCCAAAAATCGGATTTCTAATTTCTCCCCGTCAATATAACTTTGACAAAGTACTAGTTTTGCTTTGAACTTACTCAATGACAGTCACTATCTGCTGATCACCGTTAGGATAAACTAACACAATGTCATCAATTTCATCGCCGTTGATATCATCAATAGACTCTACTTGTAGTGTATTTTCCACTTCTTCAGCAGTGTCTTTTTCAGTGATATCTTCCTCAGCAGTTTCAGTGGTATCTTCCATCTCCATCGTTTCGGGATCTTGGCTCACTAAATAATCCACCACCCCACGATAAGTCTCACCATCGAGCGTAAAGGTTACAAGTCCATAAGGCTCTATGCTGATATCTTCAGCAACCGCTGCTAAATCCTCTGGATAAGCTAGGCTTGGGAAAATATTTTGCTGATAATATTCACCATTTTCAACAAATATAAATTGGGCAAAAGGCCCTTCATAAGGTGATATCTCAAGCGACAATCCCATATCTGGCTCACCATCCAGTATTGTAGATGACCAATCTGGGCGAGCAGAGTACCACTCTCCTTCGGTGACTGGAACATATATATTACCATTGACTTCCACCGTGAACTCAGTGAGATTGAATGATTCATCTAAAGCCGCCTGTAAAGCTTTAGGCGCTTGCAATGCCGGCTGAGTTAACACATCTAAACTATTACTGATAACAAAGCTTAGACTCATAGCGTCTAAAATGAACATATCAAATTCATCAGCGGTTGTCCTTTCGAGTGATAACGGTATTTCAGCATAGCGCGTATTACCAATAGTCACTTCAAAATAACCCCATTTACTATTTTGGGAAAGTGCCCAACCGTTGGTTGTGAATATCGACAATTCATTAATTAGCTTTAAAACACTTTTACCGTCTGAGATGATAGCACTATTGAAATCAAATTGAGGAGGATAAGTGATTCCGGCTATCCCATCTGGCATTGGTATTGTGGGCAGCAAGTTGATAGCTTCTATACCAAGTGGAATATCAGTATAGACTTCTGCCACAAAGTCACTCGCCAAGCTGACACCTTCACCAATAACCACGCCTTCCTCAAATATTACACCTTTACCAATAATTACGTGGACTAATAGTGTCCCGGCTTTGACCAACACATCTCTCAACAAACCCGGTGCCGTAGCATCACCAATAACTTGGATATCCACAATTCCACCAGTGATACTGGCATTTGCCGCAAGGAATACATCTCTGATAATGCCACCCACACTACTATCGTTAATTGTTTCACCGGCCAAAATACCGCCTTCCAACAAAATACCCACAAACGTAGTATCCACGATAGTACCATTGTTAATCATAATACCACTTGTAAGCCCACCGGTTAGTACTGCACCTTCCGCAATAGTGGCTTGGGAAACCATTCCTTCACTGTCCACTTCTCCCTCAATTGTTCCCCCGGATACATTACCATTTTCCTCAATAGTACCACCATCTATTACTTGGTTATCATTGCTACATGTTTGGTTAAGATCACCAGAGCAAGAAGGTGAACCACTTGAAGCACTTGAAGCAATCGCCTCAGCGGATAAAGGTAGTGTCAACGATCCCGGGCTACCAAAGTCGTCCACGAAATGGATCACAAGGTCTAACATCTTGACACCCAGTGGTTCTTGTGGCTCAAAGACCATAGTGAAATCACAGTTTGCTAAAGAATCAAGAGTAGTTTCTATATTGGGAACCGCGTTAGAGCAATTATCTATAGTTATTCTAAATTCTTCAGAGTCAACCACCGACACAACATTGCCAGATTCATCAAAAGTAGTTGTTGCATTAGCGAATTCATCAATAACTAACGTTAGCGGAGAATCATCTTCATTTTTAAGGGTAAATGTTTGCTCCGCTGAAGAGCCGCCAAGATTAACTGGCCCAAAATCGTGTGATGTTGGTTCAATAGTCAGCACACTGTCAGTATCAGAATTTTCACTGTCAGTATCAAAATTTTCACAAGCACCTTCAGTATCGCCATGATTTAGATGAGCTTGCAAAGCATTTACTGAAACACTTAACGTGTTGTTAGATTTATGGCATATAGTAACTTTCTCAGCGGCATTTGCACTAATGGCATAACCATTAATAAGCATAGCAGTTACCAATAATAGCCAATAGACGATGTTAAATTCCATCGTTGGTGAAGAGGGGATATTTCCCCGAATTTGTGGTGCAATTAATTTATGCACCTTTGAGAGCGAATGTAACATAATTACAAATATCTCCTAGTTGTTATGAATATAAATGAATTTACTAATTGAAATACTCACGTTGTCAGTATTGGCTCATAAGTTCAAAATGTCAAGTAATGGTTGAAAATTATTTTCATTTTTAAAATCAATAAGTTATGAATTAAAATCCGCTGCGCCAAAACCAGAGCCTATTTTTGTTAATGGAGAATAAGGATTCATGCGCCTCCCCTTTTGCAAAAATAACCGAGTGGCTTGATGTCATTGGCAATATAAAAACCACATAAAATTTATATAATTTGGCGAAGGTATTGAAAAAAGGTATGATTTTATGCAAAAAATGTTCCAAGCACTGATTAAGTATACCAATACATTCACCAATTTAAAATTTACGCCGTGGTATTTTTTAATTTCTCAAAACTGGGCAACCACAAAGGATTGCCACTACATTTTATATGGGCAATTTTTGTTATGAGAAATCCGATTTTTTTCAAAAATCGGATTTCTTGAGAATGTAGGGTGGGCAAGCGGGCGGTAGTGTCTTGAACTTGTCTCGATCTTATTGCCCGCTTGCCCACCAAAAAACAGCACCTCTATTGGTTTGTTGGTTAGAAACCAAGTTTCTTTAAAAAACTTGGTTTCTTTTCGGTGAAGTTATTTGTCTTAAAGTCTATAAAACCAAAATTTCAGCTTCATCTAAGCCGGTGACTTGAGCTATAAAGGCCGTCTCAGAATGAGCTTGCAACATTTGTTTGGCAATTTTTAGAGCCGTCTCATGAGCAATTGTTTCCACTTTTTCTAAAGCTTCCTGCTTTTCAATTTCCGCCTGTTTTGCCTTTTCATATCGCCAAGGTAACCGGTTACCATCCGCATCCCACCAACGTAACCAAAACGTCTTTCTCTCAACATCTTCCTTTTCTCCTTTCCAGATACCCAGAAAAAGTTTTAGCGACTCTATCCAATAACGCCCATGTTGGTCTTTGGTTTGTTTTTTATAATACCGACCTTCAAGGAAATAGACTTCCAATTTGCCACTTTCCGAATTGAAAATCACATACCAAGGCACCTTTAAAATTTGTTCATAAAAGTACCATTTACCATAAGGGGGAATGTTCGAGTCATCGTATTCCTTGCGTTTGTTATCCGATAAAAATTCCATCACGATAGTTGGCAGTTTTCCTTCGGCAATCGGAGTATAGCTATGACGATTTTCTTCGGTTGGGTACACATAAGGAACATAAAACCAGTCGGGTGCTTTGGTGAAGGTTTGTCCATCCACTTTGACACATACGGCTAGACTGGTAGCGCACAATTGGTTTTTGGAAAGGCGTTGGGCACAAGAGAGTGCGTCTCGTAAAGCGTCTGCGAGTAAGGATTGGTCGAAATCATCCATTGGTTCATCCGGTATTTCAAAATCTGGAGGTGGAATTTCCCAAACAATTTTTAGTGGTGGAGCTTTTGGAGAGACTTTTCGGGGTTCGGGAGTTCTTGCTGGTGATTTTAGTTGTCTTTGTGGTTCGAGCATCAAAAATACTCCTATGGTTTTAAAACGCCTTCTTTTAAAAGGTGTAAGTAAAAAAATTTCAAGCATTTTAAACTTCCGGGGCAACCACAAGGGATTGCCCCTACGTTTAAATACCGGAAAAGTTTTCTCTCGCCTCTACAACATAATTCCAAAAAGCATCAAGTTATAGATGTAGGGTAGGCATTCAATGCAGTGCCAAAATTTCAGCTTCATCTAAGCCGGTGACTTGAGCTATAAAGGCCGTCTCAGAATGAGCTTGCAACATTTGTTTGGCAATTTTTAGAGCCGTCTCATGAGCAATTTTTTCCACTTTTTCTAAAGCTTCCTGCTTTTCATCTAAAGCTTCCTGCTTTTCAACTAAAGCTTCCTGCTTTTCAACTAAAGCTTCCTGCTTTTCAACTAAGGCTTCCCGCTTTTCAACTAAAGCTTCCTGCTTTTCATCTAAAGCTTCCTGCTTTTCAATTTCCGCCTGTTTTGCCTTTTCATATCGCCAAGGTAACCGGTTACCATCCGCATCCCACCAACGTAACCAAAACGTCTTTCTCTCAACGTCTTCCTTTTCTCCTTTCCAGATACCCAGAAAAAGTTTCAGCGAATCTATCCAATAACGCCCATGTTGATTTTTGGTTTGTTTTTTATAATACCGACCTTCAAGGAAATAGACTTCCAATTTGCCACTTTCCGAATTGAAAATCACATACCAAGGCACCTTTAAAATTTGTTCATAAAAGTACCATTTACCATAAGGGGGAATGTTCGAGTCATCGTATTCCTTGCGTTTGTTATCCGATAAAAATTCCATCACGATAGTTGGCAGTTTTCCTTCGGCAATCGGAGTATAGCTATGACGATTTTCTTCGGTTGGGTACACATAAGGAACATAAAACCAGTCGGGTGCTTTGGTGAAGGTTTGTCCATCCACTTTGACACATACGGCTAGACTGGTGGCGCACAGTTGTTTTTTGGAGAGGCGTTGGGCACAAGAGAGTGCGTCTCGTAAAGCGTCTGCGAGTAAGGATTGGTCGAAATTATCCATTGGTTCATCTGGTATTTCAAAATCTGGAGGTGGAACTTCCCAAACAATTTTTGGTGGTTGAGGGATTTTTCGGGGTTCGGGAATGAAAAAAGCGGTTCTTGCTGGTGATTTGAGTTGTCTTTGTGGTTCGAGCATCAAAAAGACTCCTTTTGTTTTAAAACGCCTTCTTTTAAAAGGTGTAAGTAAAAAAGTTTCAAGCATTTTAAACTTCCGGGGCAACCACAAGGGATTGCCCCTACGTTTAAATACCGGAAAAGTTTTCTCTCGCCTCTACAACATCGGAGAGAAAATTCACGAAAACCTCCGAGTTTTTGGAAACCTCGGAGGTTTTGACTGACTTTACTCAACAACAATCACTATCTGCCGATCACCGTTAGGATAAACCAGCACAATATCATCAACCCCATCGCCATTGACATCAGCAATAGACTCGACTTGGAGCATTTCTACCGTGGTTTCGGTACCTTGGCTAACTAGATAATCCACCACACCGCGATAAGCTTTCCCATTGAGCGTAAAGTTTACCAGTCCATAAGGCTCTATGCTGATATCTTCAGCAACCGCAGCTAAAGCCTCTGGATCAGCTAGGCTTGGGAAAAGATTTTGCTGATAGTGTCCTTCATTGTCAGCAAATACCAAAGAAGCCAAACCAGAGCCACTGACATGAGGTGATATGTCAACCGACAATCCCACATTTTCCGGCTCACTATCCAGTTTTACAGATGACCAATCTGGGCGAGCAGAGTACCACTCTCCTTCAGCGACTGGAACATATATATTACCATTGGTTTGCACAGTGAACTCAGTAAGACTGAATAACTCACTTAAAGCCGCTTGTAAAGCATCCGGTGCTTGCAAAGCTGGATGAGTCAGTACACCCAAACCACTAATGGTAATAAAGTTCAGACTTTGGGCATCCAACACCACCATATCCGGCTGCTCGGTTGTCTTCATCACCGAAGACGGTATTTCCGCATAGCGTACATTATCAATGATAACTTCAAAATAGCCCCATTTGCCATTCTGAGTAAGTGCCCAACCATTGTCCTTAAACAATGATAACCCATTGATAACAGATAAAATACCATCACTTGGATCAACAACATCGGCAGTAAAGTCAACCGGTCTTGAATCAATGGTTATTCCATCTACCAAAGTGGCGGTGGACAAGTCAGGTAACAATGCCATCAATTCCATATCCGGAATTTGGGCAGAGTCAGTAAAGCGCACACCAGAGCCAAAGCTAATCCCGCTACCCAATTGCACGTTGATGAGAATCACGTTACTCAACTTGGTACCTGATCTTACGATCACATTTTCTAAAATGCCCGGCCCTGAAGGATCACCAGTGATTTCGCCTCCCACAGCCCCGTTGACAATGCGAGCACTTTTGGCAAGGCGAACATTTCTGATAATACCTCCAACTTGACTGTCGTTGGTGGTAACACCATCTAAGATACCACCCTCAAGGGTAATACCAACAAATTTAGCACCCCTGATTGTGCCCTTATTAAAGATGCTGCCACTTACCAGGCCACCAATTAATTCGGCACCAACTTCAACCGTAACTTGGGAAACCATTCCATTGTTGTTCACCGTGCCTTCTACCGATCCTCCCGATACAGCAGCACCAGATTCAACAATAAAATCCTTTATAACATTTCCCCTATTACTGCAAAGCTGATTGATAACACCGGTAGATGGACAAGCAGCTGTACCAGTGCCAGAACCGCCACCAGTAGTAGTACCAGTACTGCCACCAGTAGTAGTAGCGGATGCAGCACCGACAGTAATACTTACCGTTGCTATATCTTTAACACTACCATCTGTCTGAGAAGTAACGGTGATAGTAATTTTCTCCGTTTGCCCCGCTGTGGTCATAAGTGCAACGTTCAACAGCAAATCGGCACTCTCTAACCCCTTGAGTCTCTTTACAGACGGTAACCCAATTAAGGGTAAACTGAGCGAATCGGTAACACTGATAGTATAGGCATCAGCTTCCAATCCATCGTTAGCCAGTGTAAATACCAATGGTACAATGGTCTTGGCATTTCCAGAACGATCACTTGGGGCTGTCAAAGAAATCGCCCGCAATGATTTAGGCGTTCTAAAAACAATACCACTTGCTTTGATCAGTTCTGCTAATTGTACCCCATCATCTAACCGGATTTGGGATTCTTTGGCAAATATAACTACTTGACCAGTTGTCTCCAATACCGCACTCTTATTGCCACGCAAGTCAATAAAACCATCTTTTCCAACCGCTAAAGTGATAGTGTTGGTTGCGGTAATTGCCTTACTGCCAGCCAAATTGCGGAGATCAATGGTTCCATCTTCTTTGGTCGCATAGAGAGATACATTGGCTCCATTGTCCACGACAGTCTCAACCCCGGACACATTAACGATACCTTGGTCAATGTCCACAACCCCACTTGGCTTATTGGTAACAGAGACTTGTGCATCGATAGTTGCACTCGCTTCCGGATCGTTCTGCGATGTGGCAGTGACGCTAATCACATCCGTTGCGCCCGCAGTTGCAGGTAAAGTTACATTCAACACCAAATCGACACTTTGGAGTGCCTCAAGTTCAAAGGTGGACGGTAACTGGCCCAAAGCCCAACCGGCTGTACCAGTAGCACTGATATTGTAGGTATCTTTTTCTGGCCCGGTATTAGTCAACGTGACATTTACCGGCAGGATAACACCAGGCTCACCAACCGAAGCACTTGGACCAACAATGGAAACATCACGCAATATTTTGCTGGGGCCAACTACAATATTGCTGGCATCAATGACATCAGATAACACTACACCGTCATCCAATTTTACATCATCGGCAAAGATGTTGACTTGACCTTCAGTTTTAAATAAGTCACCAGTACTGCCTCTCATATCAATGACACCATTGTCGCCAACAGCCATAGTGATATCACCAGTAGCACTCACAACTGTGCCACTTAAACCACTAACATCCAACACCCAGTCATTACCGCCGAAGATAGACACATCACCACCTTCAATCTTGGTATTAGCACCCGATAACTTAATGACATTTGGTTCAATCCAGAAATAACCATCTCTACCATTGCGAGTACAATTTCTTCCGCCTTTGCCAGCACCGAACTGTCCATCACCAAGAAATACTCTAGGCCAAGAAATAAACCCTATACGACCACCGTTACCACCAATTTGGGTTTCAGTTGCGCTGGGATTGCAATTGCCACCATCACCGGCGTAAGCTCTAGCACCATTGCTGTTAACCAAGTAACCAGGACCACCCAGTTTACCCTTCATGTAAGTCAAACCACCTTTACCGCCTTTTCCGGTTTGAGTGCCTAAAATATCACCACCATCACCAGCTTTAATATAAGCATTTGTAGTGGTACTTGTAACATTGTGACCCAGTATAACAACTTCACCGCCCGAAGCTCCGTATTGGTTACCATCTCCGCCGTCTCCAGCGAGAATATAACCTAAGTTGAAAAATGGACCACCATCACCGTAGAACCAATAATCGCTTCCCTTGCTGCCTGATTCTCTGATTCTTGTCCCAACTTTTAAGAGGACACTCGCGCCGGGAGTTTCAGCAACAACACCGCTTTTACCTACAATATCGCCCTTATTTTCAATGTAATCAGTGGCTTGTACTTCCAAAGGTCCACCATAAGTTACATTCGGACCTTCATGGCTCTTAAGTGTGCCACCATCCGCAATACACAGTTTTTTCACTTTGACAAATGGAATACCAATTATCTCGTGACCGGAGTTAATCCGTACCACATCACTTGGGGTTGGTATTGGAGAAGTTAGTGGTAGGTTGCGCCGTACCCAAACGTCACTAGGCCCTTCAAACACCATTTGACCATTATTATAGATAAGCGTAGCCCAATAACCAGATTTTACCGTTTCAATGGTGACATCGGCATCAGAACAATCCTCTGATACTATGGCAGTTCCAGTCAATGCCACATCCAAAATCTTCGTGTCAGGATCATTGGAAACAATTGTAACATTTGCTTGTTTACTACCGGCTGAAGATATGGGGGCAAATACTACACCGAAAACACACTGATCCCCGGGAGATAAAACTGTCTTTTTATGGAAGCATCTTCCCCATTTTCTATAGTCAGAATTATCGTCAGAAACCTCAAAAGCAAAATCTGATTTATGTGTTCCCGTAATACTACCATCACTCAACTTCAGATTAACGTTACCAGTATTTTTGACGTAGAAATATTGGTGAGAAGAAGCACTGTGCCCAATAACTACCGTACCAAAACTTTTGGAAATTGGAGTTACCACAATGTTTGGGGCACCGGTAACAGCATTCCCAAGTAACGGTATGGTTTTCGTAGTGGTATCGTTAAAAGTGATGAGCAGTTCAGCACTCTTATTACCTAACGAAGCTGGTGAAAATACCGTGTCAAACCGGCAGTTGGAGTACATTCTATTTCCGTCTGAGCCGTCATTACAATCTTTATTATTGATGGCAAATTCAGAAGCGTTAGTACCAGTTACCGTGATTTCAACTATCTTAAGGGCACCACAACCTTCAGCCCAAGTATTAATACTCTGGTTTATAGAAGCAGAAGTACCAGTAGGTATGGTACCAAAGTCCGGTTTTTCAGGATATGGGGAAAAATCTTGTGGATAATCACCTTGACACCAACCAACGGCTGTACCATTCAATGCCACATCTACAGTCGGCATATCTGGATCGTCAGACGGGATGGAAAGAGTTGCCGTCTTTGCGCCCAAAGATTGCGGATTAAGGCGAACATTCATAATACAACGCTTAGATGGACTTATTGTGTAATTGGAACACCGATCCGGGATAAAAGAATAAATGTCAGAGAGGCGCTCAAATTCACTGCCAGCAAGACTAGTGATTTGTCCTAATTTCAGGGGAGCATTACCGATATTGTAAACGCTAATCGTTTGGTATCCTGAAGCATTGCCAACTCGAACTTCACCAATATCTATTGGCATTGGCTCGACACTGATATCTGGCATAGGCGGAATAATCCCATTACCAGTGAACGATACATCTAGGGTTGGCGTATCTGGATCATCAGAAGGTATGGAGAGAGTTGCCGTTTTAGCCCCTTCGGATTGGGGAGTGAACTGCGTTCTCACTGAACAGTTCTGAGTTGGACTAACCGTTATACCGGAACATAGATCCAAAATGATATTGAAATCTCCAGTGTTGGAAAGACTAAGTTGTCCTATCACTAAATCCGCTTCACCAGAATTTGAAATCCGTAGAAATTGTTCGTCCGAAGATTTACCAATCTCAACGTCTCCAAAATCGTGCGACATGATTGAGGATTCGATATTAGGAATAGGCACTAAAACACCTTCACCGGTTAACGGTAATATCAACGAATTTGGATTACCGGATTCATCGGCATAATAAGGTACAAAGAGATCAAGCATTCTTGTACCTACAGTATCTTTCGGCTCAAAAACCATAGCCAATTCGCAGGTATCATACTTTTCTGCCATGGTTGTGTTTGAGCATTTATCAGTAATGATGCGGAATTCCTTAGAATAGGCCGTCGTCACGTTACCAGATTCATCAATGGTAGTCGTTACACTAGCGAGTTCATCAATAAACCCTAACGTTAAGGAATTATCACTTTCATTTACGATGGTAAATGGTTTGTCTGCCGAAGATTTGTCAAGATTCACCGAACCAAAATCGTGCGAGGTTGGCTCAATAGACAGTGCACCGTCAGTATCAGAATTTTCACAAGCACCTTCAGTATCGCCATGATTGAGATGAGCTTGCAAAGCATTTCCTGAAATACTTAACGTGTTTTTGGATTTATGGCATATCGTAACTTTATCAGCGGCATTTGCATTAATCGCATAACCGTTAATAAGCATAGCAGTTACCAACAATAGCCAATTAACGATCCTAAATCTCGTCGTTGGTACAGTGCCTATCGGCACCCGGGGCTTATATCCCCTAGTCGGTGGCGTAACTGAATCGCGCACTCTTGGTGATGGATACATAAGTTATGTGGTCTCCTTAAAGTATATAAAAATATATAGTATTCCTAAATTATTTGTGGAATCGCCGGACGTGGTTTGCAACACCAAACGAAACATTTTATTTACAACTCATTTAGGAGCACTATACTCAATATTAAGTTTGGTTCATATAATTCAAATATCAAGTTTATTTTCAAGAAAATTTTCCATTTTTTTTATGGGAACATTTTATATAATTGTTTTTATTCAATAAGTTTTTAATTATTTTTCCTTATTTTTTTCCTTATTTTTACATAGTATGAACTGACCGGGATTGTCTATAAAAAAGGATTTACCAAAAAGGATTTACCATATTTACAATTAGGTAGTAATGATTTCGATGGTATAATTCAACAGTAATCGCAACACTTTTTGCCTAAACACAATATTTTTTGTTTTGTGAAAATTCACAGCATAAGTAGTGGGTTTAGCATCATTAACTCCGCCAGAAATCCGATTTTTGCAAAAAATCGGATTTCTTTGACGCTTAAAAAAATGTTAAATAACAATATGTTAACAATTTAGGCAAAACTCATTGAGCTATTTATTATTCACTATTAACTAATTTGTAAAATCTATGTCTGTAATCAGAATCGTCGTAATTGTTATTTGCGCTGCTATCGTTCCGGTTGGATTTGTATTTGGACAAGATGCCGCCATTCAAACACCGGTAAATCAGCAAGAGCCTTTACCAAAATACATTGGCTCTCAAACTTGTGAAAAATGCCACGAAGAGTATTACAGTGGCTGGAAAATGACCCGGCATAATAAGATGGAGCAGGAAGTAATAAAAACCGGAATTGCCCAGAATGTGTTGGGTGATTTTTCGAGTGAAGACTCAGATCGATCCTTCAGTTTGAATGAGGTCAACATGTTGGTAGGGAGTAGGTTCAAGCAACGATATGCCCAAAAAATCGGTGATGATTATTATATGTTGCCGGCCCAATGGAATGTGGAAACGAAAGAGTGGGTTAAATACCACCCAAAAAAGGATTGGTGGGCCGCCAAAAAAGGACTTTACCCCACCGAATGGGACAAACGTCCTACCTCAAAACTGTGTGAAGGCTGTCACACAACCGGTTTTAATATTCAAACCAAACAGCCGGCGGAACGGAATATTACTTGTGAAGCATGTCATGGCCCCGGAAGTATTCATGCCGACACTGAAGCTGAGGTTGACATTATTAATCCCGCAAAACTCACCCATGAACGTGGCAATATGGTTTGTTTTCAATGCCATATGAGTGGCAGACCACCTCAAGGTGAATTTGAAACTTACGCATGGCCGGTTGGTTACACTCCCGGAGAAGATTTGAAAAAATACTGGTTTTACAGTAAACCAAGCGGTAAAAATGGGTATGATTTATGGGCAGATGGATACGCTCACAAGAATCGGGTGCAAGGCAATACCTTCATTCAAAGCAAAATGTATCACAACGGAGTTAGTTGCTTTACTTGCCACGATCCACATGGCAGCCGCTATACCTCATTTACAGTGAAATCTGCGGAAACGAACTCGCTTTGTCTATCATGTCATGGGGAAAATTCTCCAAACAGCGTGTTCAAGAATAATCAGGCTGAACACTCGCATCATGCTGCCACCAATCGCGGTAGTATATGTATAGAATGTCACATGCCTAAAACGGGAAAAAATGCGGTGAAGTGGGATTCAAGAGATCACAGTTTTACATTTATATCCCCGTTAGCAACTATAAGGTTTGGCACTCCCAATGGTTGCAATAATTGTCACACCGAGAAAACGCCGGAATGGGCATTAAAAGAAGTAACCGATTGGATATTCAGCAAATGAAGTGACGTTGGCAAAAGCCTTGCCCGCTTCACCAATACCATTTCGTCGGGGCAATCCTTTGTGGTTGCCCCTAATGCGTATTGAGGTGCATCACCAATGCCATTTCGTCAGGGCAATCCCTTGTGGTTGCCCCTCATGCGTATTGAGGTGCATCACCCGTTATTTCGTCGGGGCAATCCCTTGTGGTTGCCCTATGGTATTGAGCTGCATCACACCTTAATTACCATTTCACTACTTGACAAGTCTATCCATCATCAACTATGTTTGAAAATGTAGTAGTTAATTATTAATTTCACTTTTTCCAAGGTAATCAATAATGTTAAATTCTCAAATGTGTACAGCAAGGTATCCAACCTTGTCTCAATATGGCTCACGCCTTATCCATATCCTTTTGGTTTATGGGATATTATCCCTATTGCAACCGGTACTTGCGACTGTGACAGTCGCAAGCGGCGCAAATCAAACTGTGCCAGCCGGTTCTGATTCAGAGGATATTGTCTTTTCCTTCGTTAATGAACAAGGAAATCCAATCACAACCGGCACCCCGGTGAATTTTAGTCTAGTTGATCCTACGGGTAATCCCAAGGATGATGGTATAACTGCGCTTACCGCCGAAACCGATGATAATGGGCAAGTTTCCACCCGTTTCAAAGGCACCGGCACTATGGGTGGTTACACTATCACCGCGACATTAGCAACGGATGCCTCACAATTTGCCAGCACTGACCTAGTTGTTATTGTAGGTACCCCGGCCAAGTTGACCGTTACCGCTGGCAGTGGACAACTTATTACTGTTGGCGAGGGTTCCACTGACATTGTGTTTGAACTAACTGATGCATTTGCCAATGTCATCACCACTGCCCAATTTGTTAATTTTACTTTAACTACACCATCTGGTGACACGACGACTAACGGTATATTTCCTGAGGATGATGCGAGCAATAGCAAAGGACAAGTTGTAACGCGGTTAGATCCGACTGCTACCAAAGGTGACTACACAGTTATTGCAACACTTATGAGCGACAATACGGTGACTGGCAGTGCAATTGTAACTGTTATTGAGCCAGCACCAGAATTACCATTACTAGGGGTTGGTGCTGCTATTAATTCCATAGGAATAGCTGTGAACACGGATGCTAGTTTCAATGGCGGTATTCAAGTTAATGCCAGTAACTTTTCTAAAGATGCCGAATTAAATTCAACAGATTCTGTTGTGATTCGGGGCGTGATAAATGTGGCTAGTACTGATATTGGAAAGGCTGCGGATCTTTTAGTTGTGGGCGCTTATACGCCGCCGGATACAGATATTGTGTATTATTATATGGTTGACAATAATAATGATTTACAACTTTGGGACGCTAACATGGCTCATTTAGTGCCGTTTACGAAAATTGAAAAACTACCCGCAACCCAATCTGTGAATATGTATGGTGGGCCTTTGCCTGAAGGCAAAGTCAACGTTTACTTCGGCTATCGTTTAGATAATGGTGAGATCGTGTATAACGGTGCGAACACCATAAATGCCACTATTAAATAATGCAGACTTACAACCTTTGTAAACTTTGCGGGACGGGATTAAAGAAATCCGATTTTTTCAAAAAATCGGATTTCTAGCCTTAGTCAATGTAGGGTGGGTAGAGCGATAGCGAAACCCACCGAACAAAAATCCGTTGATTTCGTAAATCAGTTGTACTCTTAGTATCATTCACAATAACATATAGGCAATAACGATGTTTAATCTCAATGGGCATATAAAGCATACTACACACTTAAGTAAAGGCTTATCCCTATTCTTTTTTCTACTTATTTACGGGATATTATCCATGTTGCAACCGGTATCAGCTACTATTTTAGTGACAGCCGGTGGCAGTCAAAATGTGCCAGCCGGTTCTTCGTCCGCAGATATCGTTTTTAATGTTATTGATGAACAAGGGACTCCAAACACCGGCGCAACCGTAAATTTTACCTTAACTAACCCTACCGGTAATGCGATTACTGAAGATGGTTTAACTGTTTATACTGCCACAACCGATGATAATGGCCAAGTTGCCACCCGTATTAAGGAAGTTGACACTATTGGCAATTATATCATCACCGCTGCGTTAGCAACAGATAGCTCGCAATCTGTCAGCACTAACATCATTGTAATTGCTAATACCGCCAACATGTCAATTGTAATGATATCTGGTGGTAGTCAAAAAGTACCGGCTGGTTCGCAACCGGCAAACATTATTTTTTCAGTTACTGACACCCAAGGAAAGCCAAGTGTTGGCACGACGGTAAATTTTACCCTACTTAATCCCACCGGCAGTTCCATTACTCAAAACGGCTTAACCGTTTATACTGCCAAAACCGATGAAAGTGGCCAAGTTTCTACCCGTCTCAACGAAACTGGTACCATTGGCAATTACACGGTTACCGCAACCTTAGCCGCAGACACATCGAAATTTGACGGCACTAATATTGTTGTTGTTGCAAGTACTGCTGCCAAATTGACGGTTACTGATGAAGGCAACCAAACCATATATGCCGATAAACATTCCGCTCGCATCAATTTTAAGCTATCTGATAATTTTGACAATGCCGTATCAGAAAAAGTTATTAATTTTCAAGTTAAAAAACCAGACGGTTCGATCACTGATAGTGGCCTTTCCACCATCATGGCTACCACTGATGTCAACGGTAAAGTCACGGTGTACTTGAAACCTACTAATGCCACCGGCATTTTCACAATCATTGCAACTCTTACAACCGACGATACTGTAACCGCCGAAGCAATTATCACAGTTACAGAAGCTCTTCCCCAACTACCGAGCTTAGGATTTGGTGCTGCTTTTAATGACAAAGGGGAACAAGTTGATAGTAATGCAATTTTTCATGGTGGCACCTCAGTTAATGATGATGATTTCAACCAAGAAGTGGTATTAAACGTTGGCGAACCGATTGTGATTAAAGGACTTATCACAGTAGACTCCACTCATATTGGGCAATCCGCTGATATTATTATTGTCGTTGGCTATAAGCTCATTGAACCGGAAGCCGTGGAAGTATTTTTTATGTTTGACAATAACCGCGTCATCCAACCTTGGGATGGAATTTTGGATAATTTATTGCTAGTTAAGCATGTTGCTAGTTTACCGAAGAATCAAACCGTGACGATATATGACGATCAATTAGAGGAAGGGGTAGTAGGGCGGTTGCGAATTTACTTTGGCTACCGTTTAGACGATGGTGTAGTCGTGTTTAATGCGAGCCAAGTTATAAGTTTATTGATTAAATAAAGTACCGGGGCAACTAAACCTGACCGGTTTTTAAAACCTGTCAGGTTTGATTTAACAAGGAAATTATTTATGCAATTACCACTCGAAGTCTGTCAACAGTTTGGACAGTTCGCTTATCAAGATGAACAGAAAGGCGTTGAAGCCATTGCCGCCATTCAAGATTTTATTGAGGAATATCAGGATGGTAGCGTTTCTGGCAATGAGTTACAGGATGCAAAAACAGCGACGATTGGGCGTGATCAAGCGGGTATCGTTACCGCCGCGAAAAGCGTTAAACTTTTGCCGAATGTGCAGATTAATCTGAAAGGGTTAATCAAAAATACGCAAGAAAATTTAGATTTGAAGGATGCTACCAATTTAACGGCTATTTTGAGCGCGTTCTTATCTTCAAATTGGGTGACAAAAGTGATTGCCGCTTTACGTTTTATTCAATTTGCTATTGGTTTGATAACGGTTAAATTGAAACCAGAGCAAGCTGGGGTTTTAGTAGCCTTGCATCACTTATGTCGTGGTGGTGAGTTGCAGTTGGAAATTCCTTTGGCGGAATTGCAAGCCAAAATGCGGGACAATTATCATTTCAGTTTGGACGTTGATGAACTGGATAAGATTTTGAAGGAATTAAGAAAATTACGCTGCATCAGTCGTCGTAAAAACCGTATCTATTTGACGGAGAAAATTATCTTAAAAGATGATTAAGGCTCAATAACTACAGGGATTGTATTTTAGAAGGGATTTTTGTAGGGTGGGTAACGTCTTTTTGTTGCCCACCTAAACCCCTACAAAATACCTGAAAACTTATGCTTCATTACTTATTTACAGTCATAGGAATATGTCATGCAAGCGATCACATTAGAAATTCCAGAATCGGTTGTTGCCGGTTATTCATCTTTAGGATTGCTTAAACAAATAATTTATGAAGATTTTGTGGCGAACGAATACCAAAAAGGTTCTATCTCTCTACGTGAGGGAGCGCAAATATTGGGGGTAACTTATGAAACCTTTATGGTGGATTTTTTAGGAAGTCGTAAAATTTTATTTATCAATGGTACTCGTGAAGAACTTGAATTGGAAGAACAACAAGAAGAAGCGTGGCTGGATGAAATGTTGGGTGTGAAAAAAAAATGATCGTTATTTCTAATTCCTCTGTTTGGCTTAGTACAACGGATTAGCGGTATAAACGGATTTTTCAAAGTTGATTGAGAAATTACCGAATATTTTGGAGTCCAAAGCGTAAGCTTTGGCAGCATATTTCCAAAATTTCAGTTATTTATCAATCCGTTTATACCGCTAATCCGTTGTACTCAATAAGACGATAATAAAACATCAACTATGCAACAAGAACTAAATTTAAATTTCAAAAATTCCCAGCAAGTCACCATTCATTTGGCTCATCATCCCCCAGTGATGGTTGATTTTGCTATACCACTCACTGCCGAAGATAGGGAGGCGATTCGGCATTATTTGGAGGTTTATGCCGCGCAGTATGTGATGGATATTGATGATCAGGAAGCCAAGCGGGTTGCTGTGCAATTGTCGCAATGGGGGCAAAGCTTATTTGCTGCGGTATTTAATAATGTGGCGGCAACCCAATTATTTGCTCAGTTTATCAATACGCCCAGTGATAAATATTTGGTAACGATTACCGCCCAAACCCCGGAAATTTTATCGTTACCGTGGGAGTTATTGCATGATGCCGGGCAATTTTTGTTTGCGTAAGCGGTGTTAAAAGTGATTGCCAATTATCCGGCTATCACGGTGGAGTTTTTACAGCCGGCGACGTTGGAAAATTTATGGGAACGTTTGCAAAATCCTGATTTGCCACCGGTTGATGTGATTCATTTTGATGGGCATGGTGTTTTTGATAAAAGCGGTGATTTAGTCCAAACCACGATTATGCAATTAAGTGGTGTATCACGAGGTTTGCGTAAGCCACTGAGTAAGTTGAAAATTGGCGCGAATACCGGTTATTTGTTATTTGAACAGACGGGGAAATACGGAGAAAAAGGACGGAGAATTTTTTATGTGCCTACCACTTGGTTGATTCATGTATTATCAGAATCCAAAATACGTTTGATGGTGTTATCGGCTTGTCAATCGGCAATGGTAGCGCATGATGATGAGGAGACTGAGGAAGAACCTATCGGGAGTATCGCGGTTGGATTGGTGGCGAGCGGGGTTCCGTCGGTGCTGGCTATGAGTTATTCGGTGATGGTGCGGGCAACTGAATTGTTGTTTGGTGGGTTTTATCGGGAGATTGCTGGTGGGGAAAGTGTTGGGGTGGCTTTGGATAAGGCGCGTTTGGCTTTGTTGCAGGAAAGAAAACGGCGTGATTTGCAACGTGGGCAAGAGCGGGTTGTTATTGAAGTTAGTGATTGGTTTTTACCTACTTTATATCAGGCGGGTGAAGACACGCCCCTTGTTTCGGAAATGACAGCGGAATCCCCGCAACCTCATCCGCATAATTTATCGGCATTGCCAGACGCGGGTTTTTGGGGACGGCGTAAAGAGTTATGGCAAATTGAGAATTGGTTTGGTGATGGAGTACGGCGTGTCGTGGTGAGTGGTTTTAGTGGGCAGGGCAAAACTTTTTTGGCTCAGGAGTTAGGGCGTTGGTTATTGCAAAAATCCAAGTTTGATGCGGTGGTATTGGTGGATTATTCGGGTTATCAAGGGTTGGATGCGGTGCAATGGGCGGTGACGACACTGGGTTCGGTGGTTGGGCAAAGTTTGGTGGATGTGGCAGCGGCGAATGTGGTGTTGCAAAATCAGCGTATCTTATTGATTTTGGATAATTTGGAGGTGTATGTCGCTGAGAAAAATGATATTTTGCAGGAGTTGTTGACGGTTGCACAGAGGTGGTCGTTGTTGGGTGGTACAAAGGTTTTGGTGACGACGCGGCCGGTGGATTTGGGGCATGAGGCTTATCAGGTTGGTGGTGAGGATTTTCGGTCGGTGTTGTTGGAGGGTTTGGGTACTGAGGATGCTTTGCATTATTTTGAGCGGTTGTTGGTGTTGGTGGATAATCCGGTGCGTTTGCAAACTGATGAGTTATTGCGTTGGTTTGCTAAAGTGCAGTTTCAGCCGTTGTCGATTGGTTTATTGGCGCGTTCTTTAGAGACTGAGGATTTAGAGAATTTAGAGGGCCGTTTAAATCAGTTAATGCTTGAATTGCCGGATAATCCGGTTGCGGTTACTTTGCAGTTGGTGATTGAGCAGTTGGATGAGGAATCGCGGCGGTTGTTGCCGAGGTTGGGGGTGTTTCAGGGTGGCGCGTTGGAATCTTTTTTGCGGATAATCACTAGATTGTCTGAAGAACAATGGCAAACCCTCCGCGCCGCTTTAGAAACCACTGGCTTAATTCAAGCTGAACTTATGGAAGGAGTCACTGTACCTTATATTCACTTCCACCCCATCTTAACCCCCGCGCTTAAAACTCTGCTTGCCACTGAGAAACTGGCTAAATTGCACCAAGAGAGTTATTATCAACTATCAGGTTATTTGTATAATGAAGATAACAAAAATCCCCTTCAAGCCCGTGCCATTGTCCTACGAGAATTACCTAACTTATTGTATGCCGTCAAGGGTGCGTTAGCAACAAAAACAGACAATGCGGTGAGTTTTGTTAATTATATCAACAAATTTCTTGGTAACTTTGGATTTAGCCGTGACCGTGCTGATTTAACCCAACAAGCTGAACAGATTGGTGGGTATCTCGCTCTAGGCAATAAAGGGCAACATTTGTTTAGTCAAGGGCAATATCAAGCAGCAGAGCAAGTGTTTAATGAGGCACTCACAAGTTTGGGGGAGCAGCCCAGTTTTGAACATTGCGCTACTTTGATATACTTGGGACGATGCTTTGAGAAACAAGGTCAAGCAGAACAAGCTATCGCTCATTATCGGCAAGGCTTGGCAGTGGCAGAACAGTTGGAACAGTCTAAAAATGTGAAGCGACATCAAGGTGCTTTACACACGGGTTTAGCGGATGTGCTGACGGTTAAAAGAGATTTTGAGAAAGCCAGAAAAGCTTTTGAAGCTGCTCTTTCTATTCTAAAAGAAATTGATGACCAACGTTCTGTAGCTATAATCAATGGACAACTCGGCACTCTGGCCTTATTGCAAAATAATTTCCAAGAAGCCGCAGAACGTTATCGCAAGGCACTGGCGATTTTTCAGCGATTAAATGAGCTAGAATCAGAAGCGGCGTTACATCATCAACTGGGTATGGTGTATGAAGAAGAACAACAGTGGAATGCCGCAGAGCAAGCTTATCGAGAATCAGCACGAATTAAAGAATCTCAAGGTAATCTAGCCGGTGCAGCCAATACTTGGAATGGTTTAGCTGTTGTTAGTGAAAAATTGGGTAATTTTGAAGCAGCAGAGGCTTGGTTTCGTAGGGTAATTGAAGTAGCAAAATCCGTTGGAGATTTGGTACAAGTAGCCAGTTCACTTAACAACCTCGCCGACTTACTCCAAACCAACTACCCCGACCGCCTACCAGAAGCACGGCAATTGGCGGAAGAGGCTTTGGCTATCAGGAAAACCCAAGACCCGGCTGTATCTGATATTTGGCAAACCTATAGCGTCTTGGCAGAAATTGCCGAACAAGAGGGCGATGGTGGGAAGGCGGAGGAATATCGGGGGTTGTCGGAGTTGAACAAGCCTGTCTGAATCCGGATTTACCGGATTTAAGGATTTTCTGGATAGTTTCAAGATGTTATCCAGTTAATCCTTTAATCCTGTGAATCTTGATTCAGACAATTAACCGATTATTACCGCTATCCTTGAAGGGATTGAACGGCCGGAAAGTTTGAAGTGGTTTGAACAGGATTGCACGGATTAAAGGATGATCAGGATTCGCCTTCAGATTTAGCTTGGAGTCCAAACCTTCAGATTTGGCTCTGGAATCCAAACCTTCAGATTTGGCTTGCTTGGAGGCTTGGAGTCCAAACCTTTAGATTTGGAAATATTTAAATTTGAGGTGAATAATCTAAAGCTGAAGATTTTAGATTACAACTGCCAAATCTGAAGGTTTGGACTCCATTGCCTTTTTTTCTGGTTCCCACGCGCCGGCGTGGGAATCCAGTCTCGACGCGCCAGCGTCGCTATTAGAATTAAACCCTGAACATCCTTAAATCATGTATAATCTTATTCAAAAAACTAACCTCAAACTATAGGCAAAGTTTTATGTTTAAAAATATAATGAACATGTTGATTATTATCGCAATAATCTTCTTTTTGACATATCAATATGCTCTTAGGATTGAACCAAAATGGTTGACGACAGAACATGTTAAAATTTTCATTAAGAATTTGCCGAGTGATTTAGAAGGTCTTAAAATTGTACAATTGAGTGACTTGCATTATTATCCTAATACCCCACTCTCTTTGATACAAAAAGCAGTTAAACAAGCTAATCATTTAAAGCCAGATATCATAGTCTTAACCGGTGATTATATTGATAAAGAAGCCGAACCCATTTTAAAATTAGTACCAATATTAGCCAAACTTAAGGCTCAGTATGGAGTATTTGCTATATTAGGGAATCATGATTATCCAAAAATAGTTAAAACAGCTTTATCAGAAGCAGCTACTATTTCTTTGTTAATTAATCAAGGAATTAATTTGACGATTGGACAAACACATTTATACTTAGCTGGATTAACACCGGGTTCGAGTGGTAATTTATCCCTTGCCCTTGAAAATCACCCACCAAACGTACCAATCTTTCTATTAGCACATGAGCCTGATTTAGCAGACAATTATGCCAAAGATAGCCGAATCACTTTACAACTATCCGGACATACGCACGGTGGACAAGTACGAATTCCATTTATTGGTGCCCCAGTATTGCCCTATTCTGGCCACAAATATGATCACGGTTTATATAAAATCAAACAAATGTGGTTGTATACCACACGAGGGATAGGAGTTATCGGCCCACCGTTTGGGCCACCAGTACGTTTTAACTGTCCACCGGAAATAACGAAGATAACACTTTTCAAAGCATAGTATCATAAAACCAGAAAAAATTTACTGATTACAGGAAAAAAAAAGTGCAATGACAAAACGAGCCATTATTTACGGTAATATGCCGTATAAAGAGATCACAAGCACGGAAACCCAAAAGTTGTTTAAGATTACGTACTGGGATTTCTGGATCGCAATCGTGTTGAAAAAAAAATGTAACAACGATTGGAATACACTGCTCGATCATTTACGCAGTCAAGTGAAAAAAAATTATTCGCTGCGTTTTGCCAGTGAAGCTCTGATGACGCATATTCGCTGGTTGCGTCAAGCCCTTGATGATGCTGGAGTGCATATCAAAGATATTTTAGCTGATGCTGACGAAGCTTTCTTGAAAAGAGAAGAAAAAAAGGCCATTCGTAAAATCTTGGAACTGAATTTTCAAGAGAAAGAAAATAGTGAGTGGATGTTGCATACTCCCAGAAAAATTCGTGAAGCCCGCGCCATGCGCGGGTATTGGGAACGGTTTCCGGTAAACCCTACAGAATATGCTACGCTATTGGAAGGACGTTATAAGACATCTGGCTACTATAGTGAAGATCAATCCTTTACATTGGAAAAAAAGCTCGTTGGATTTCTCAAAAAGCACACTGCGCGTAAGCCACTTGCTAAACTCTTTGCTATCTACCGAGCATTTTTGACAGTAGTTATCGAAAAATTTGAGATGGTTGATGATTCTTATGGAGTTATCGGTGATTTGTATCAGAAGACATTTCAGATCTACTTTCAGCTTGCAAGAACTGAATTACAGATGAATCCAGAGGATTTTTTTCAAGATATTATTGAACTTATGCTCTGGGAAGACTATGGTTTTTTTGATGAAAAACTATCAGATTTTTTTGCCAGCCTGTCAGCTTTGGAGGTTTCTATGGCGGAATCTATTTTGGAACAACAACAGAAAGAATTGAAGGAAGTTGAACTTGAGTATCTGGCTGAAAAAACATTGACTTTGTTGAAAATACTTAAACGCTCTTTAAAAACCTCGCGCAAAGGTAATTGATTACAATTATGTAGCCCACTTTAAGATTAGACGGTGGGCAAGAAAAAGATTGAAGGCATCGCACAGCCCGAGAGCTTGGAATGGTTTGAACAGGATTGCACGGATTAAAGGATGATCAGGATTTTTTTTGTCTGAATCAGAATTTTCGGAATTTAAGAATTTTCAGAATTGATTATCAATGTTTGAATTATAATTTAAGAGAGATTTTTAAATAACTTATTGAAATTAAAATTAATTATTCTGTAAATTCTAAAATTCTGTAAATTCTGATTCAGACAATTAAAGAGATGTGGATAAATTGTGTGAGCCGTTGGATTATGACGATGCACCGATTATTACCGCTATCCTTGAAGGGATTGAACGGCCGGAGAGTTTGGAGTGGTTTGAACAGGATTCAACGGATTGAGGGGATGGACAGGATTAGCCCTTAGATTTTAATATTGTTTATTCTTTCACATCTGCGTCATCCGGTTCAAACGCTTTAATAAGGGATGGACAGAATTATCAGATTCTAATCCTGTTTATCCTTTGCATCCGTTAAATCTTGTTCAAACGCTTTTGAAGATTAGTACAACGGATCAGCGGACTGAACGGATGGAGCGTGAAGTGTTTTAGGCTATTTTTGTGTATTGGTCTTTTATACTTGATTCCATGAATATTTAGTACAACGGATCAGCGGACTGAACGGATTGGTGCGTGAAGTATTTTGGGCTATTCTTATGTATCGGTCTTTTATACCTTATTCCATGAATATTTGCTGAATAGATTCTCTCACCAATCCGTTCAGTCCCATGATCCGTTGTACTAAAGTCTTAGGTATCGGTATTTTATACTTGATTCCATGAATATTTAGTACAACACTTGATTCCATGAATATCTGGTGAATAGCTCCTCTCACCAATCCGTTTACTCCCCCGATCCGTTGTACTAAACTTGATTTCATGAATATCTGGTGAATAGCTCCTCTCAGCAATCCAGTTTAAAATTAAACACTTCCAAATCTAAAGGTTTGGATTCCAAGGCGTTACGATATGGCATTGGTTCAATCCCCCGATCCGTTGTAATAAACTTGATGAATATCTGGTGAATAGCATCTCTCACCAATCCGTTCAATCCCCCGATCCGTTGTACTAAACTTGATTCCATGAATATCTGGTGAATAACTTCTCTCAGCAATCCAGTTTAAAATTAAACACTTCCAAATCTAAAGGTTTGGATTCCAAGGCGTTACGATATGGCATTGGTTCAATCCCCCGATCCGTTGTAATAAACTTGATGAATATCTGGTGAATAGCTCCTCTCATCAATCCGTTCACTCCCCCGATCCGTTGTACTAAATTTAATCTTGTTTAAACCGGGTTAGCATCATAGTTCTCCCAATTCTTCCGCCACCGTTTTGGCACTAAAAGGCGGTTCCATACCGCTTTACTTGCTATACTCAACTCTTGAGCCAATGAAGTGGGAATGTTTAAAGTAAGGGTTTCTGTTGACATCATCGATCTTTGATGGGTATTTAAGTTGTGCCCGTGTGAATTACTTTTCACCTTTGTTCCGTTCGAGCATTAAAGAAATCCGATTTTTTCAAAAAATCGGATTTCTAGACTAACCGCAAAATTGCTTAAAATTTATGCACCAAGCTTTTCACGCCAACCTGGAAAAATTTGATCAGCATCCGCACTGAAAGACTCAAAGGCACCACGCAACTCTTCATGATCCTTAGCATATTCAACTAGATTAACACCCGCCAACCAAGCATCGCGTGCCTGACGTAGTGATTTTGCACCGGAAACCCCACCAGCTTTGTGACCAAAGGCACCGCCACCGGAGGTTTGAATTACATTGCAGTGGCCTAAATTCTCAAAGAAACCCGGCAAACGAAGAGCGTTCATGCCGCCGGAAATAATAGCCGTTGTGGGTTTCATGCCCTCCCATTCTTGATGGTAATAAAGACCATCAGCAGAATCACGTTCCAACATATAAGCCAGAAGTTTTTCAGCCGGCTCACCCTCCATTTTACCGTAGCCCATTGTACCAGTATGGATACCAGATGCGCCTTGCATACGTGCCATCTTCATGTGTACAAGTACATTATAGCCACGCTGACTTTGCTGCGAAGTAACGGCACCATGACCGGCGCGGTGATAATGTAAGAACTGGCTCGCGAAATAACGGCGACAAGTAGTAATTGCGGTAGGACCACCTACATAACCATCCACTAAAAATGCGACATGATCAGCGAATTCACCGAATTCCTCTAAGATGTACTCACCACGGCGAATCATTTCAAAGGGATCGTCGGCAGTGATATTGGCAGAGAAAAGTTTGGCTTCACCGGTCTCATCCTGAGCGCGTTTCATAGAATCCACAATCAATGGAATAATATCGCGTATAGGAGCGAACACTTGGTTACCTTGTGGCTCATCATTCTTGATGAAGTCACCACCCAACCAGAACTGGTAACACGCATCCGCAAATGGTTTCGGACGCAAGCCTAATTTAGGCTTAATAATAGTACCAACAACCATACCGCCATTTTCTAAGGGACGGCCAAGTATCCGCCACATATCCACAATATTCTTGGCAGGGCCATCGAATAAACGCAGGAATTTCGGTGGTACATAAAAGTCAAGCATTTTACCGTATTCCACATCGCCCATACCTTGGTTGTTACCGATGGTAAGGGTCAAAAAAGATACGATCATAGCCCGGCCATCTATCATATTGCGGTCAAATAACTCAAGTGGGTAGGCGATTTTCATCAGCTCATTGGCTTCGTCGATTTCGTAAACGAGCGCATCGACACCCTTAGTAAAATCATCCGTCGTACTAACTTCCACGTTAGTACCCGTTGAGGATTCAGCCGCAAAATGGGCTGCCGTAGCCAAATATTCATAGCCCTTTTTTGGCTTCATCTGATAAGCACATAAGATGTGCTTTTGGTCCTTTATGAGGTCTTCCTCTTTAAGGCTTAGATCAGCGTAACGGTTTGATTGGTCCATATTTTAAATCCTATTTATAAAAAAATTAAATTGGCTGGTTGTGAAATCTTTGTTGATCGCACAGTCAGTATTTTGCACACAAATAACCATAAAGAAAAAATTAATCTTTTTTATGATAAAGATAAACAATATAGGCTATTAATAAGTAATACTGATTAATTATTTAAGAATATTATGTTTTGCTAAAATACAAGAGGATTCAAATCTAGCAAATGTTTTTTCAAAAGTCAATATGCCCCAACAATTTACAGGTGTTCCCGCTAAAAAAGATCATATTAGTTGACAAAAAGGCAAAAAACCATAAGACGAGCGAAAACTTGGCATAAATTACGCCTTTTTAAAAAATTGATATTGACTAACTGAAGATAGATAACACACTGAAAAAAACCAAGACGAATATGGCCAATTTTTTACTTGTTTTACTAATCCATGTTTTACCGGATTATAATGAATAGACATTATACCGATTTAAATAACAGCCATTTCATAATTCCAAAGCCTAAAACTTAGTCTGAAATTATGTAATCCACAACAAGTTTCCATAACGAAGTCTTTAAAACCAAGCTTCCAATTTCTCAACTTGTCTTTGACTATTCTACAGCGTTTAACTCCACCAATTGAATGCTCAACCCGAACCCTAACTTTTGAAATAGTGCGATTCCGTTCTTTTTCATCCTCAGTTAATTCCCCACCTCGTGGTTTTTTTTTAGGCTGAACCACAATAACACCAGGAATTTCAAATCCCTGAAATGAAGTCACTTGACCAAGATGACTTCCCTCAGGCAAGATATATCCTACTTCATCTGCGATTTTTTATCATTTTTCTTTCCTTCGCAGGTGTTGCTCAAAAAATGAACATAACCATTAATACCAGTCAGCAAAAGATTTTTCACTGTATGCTGTTTTTGCTTCCCACTATAAAAAATCTTTTGTATTTCATTATTAAGTGGACGGTTTATTGGTCTTTCTGTACCATCGTGTAAGAACAACTGAATTAGCTCCATATTTTCAGTTGCAATTGCTTCAACTTCAGCAGCTGTTTCTAGAATTTCTGCTTCCATTTCAGCAGTTATTGTCTAGAACTTCTGCTTCCAATTCTTCAATTTCGGCAGTCGTTTCTAGAACTTCCAATTCCATTGCTTCAGCTTCAGCAGTTGTTTCTAGAGCTTCTGCTTCCAATTCCATTGCTTCAGCTTCAGCAGTTGTTCCTAGAACTTCTGCTTCCAATTCCATTGCTTCAGCTTCAGCAGTTGTTCCTAGAACTTCTGCTTCCAATTCCATTGCTTCAACAGTCGTTTCTAGAGCTTCTGCTTCCAATTCCATTGCCTCAACTTCGGCAGTTGTTTCTAGAGCTTCTGCTTCCAATTCCATTGCTTCAACTTCAGCAGTTGTTCCTAGAACTTCTGTTTCTAGTTCCGTTGCTTCAACTTCGGATGTTGTATCTTCAGTTGCAGTTTCTTCCGCTAGTTTGTTAAGTTGCTTTTCTAAACTATCGGCATCTCTTGCTGGTAATACATCTGCCTCTTCTAATGCTTGGTTTAATACTCTATGTAATAAATGAATCCAAAGATTCGCTTTTGGTTGCGACATACCAAACATCTCTGCTATCCTTTCTTGTAAATCGTTTCCTTTGAGGTAGGTTAGGATAAATAGCAACTTATTTTCTATCGTTGGTAAACACGCATTTTTATACTCAACATACTTGCGCTTTTGGCGTACTCCACCTTCAAGGGTAAAGTATTCCATGTATTGTTGGAATTTTAAAGCAAAATAAGGCAATAAAGCTAAAAATTCTTCTAATTTAAAACCAGTAAACGATAAAAATCTACTGGGTTTTTTAGATAAATCGTCGAAATTTGTCATAAGACGCATCGTTAATTTATGGGGGGATTGCATTGTACAATTAAATCGGTATAATGTCTAATATAGTCAAAGTGGTTATTATAATCCTGTTGGCTATGGATTTGATGTTCCCAAAAACGTCTTTGCCAAATTGTAGTTTCACGATGTTTTTGTTTTGAGTAATTCATCCATTCAGGACGATGAAAAAGTGATTTAGCCGATTTTGAAAATTGTGATTTTATTAAGCTCCAACGTATGGAAAAATTATTATCATTGTCAGGTAATGTCCAAATACAATGGAAATGTTCAGGTAAAAGTACCCATGCTTCAATGATAAAAGGGTAATCTTTTTGGGTTTTAACAATGGACTTATTAAGTAATTTTCGTGCCATTTCATTTTGGAACAAGGATTGGCGGCGGTATGTTACCACCGTAAAAAAATAAGTACCACTGCCCAATAGAGCGCGGCGATAATCAAAAGGGGCCAGGCTCGATTTAATTTTTAATCTTGGATTTAAAAAACAATTCGACCCTGGCCCCTTTAATTCTTGAGTTAATTCATAACCGATTGAATTTAAAGGAAATACTTAAATAGAGTAAAATTCATAACTTTCATGTTAGTTGTTATAGTTAAATTATATTTTGGGGTGGGGATTTTTGATAGAGAAAGTTGGTAGGGTGCATAATAATGTCATGTACCATGGTTGAATTTGTGATGTGGTGTATGACGCTTTGCTTATACACCCTACGAGCTACGAGCTGCTGCAGGCATCAGCATTATCCCAAGCTGCGAAGTCTTAATTGTGTTCTCTGAACCCAGGCAAATTCACGTATTTTAAGCATTTTGTTGAAGACTGATTCCATCAAATCGGCACGAAATCTTCTCAAGTCAATCTCTTTATCAATCAGTAATTTGATTAAATTAATATTATTTTGATTGATTGCCAAAGAGAGGAGCTTATCGTCATGCGCATGAATATTGGCACCTTGATCAATTAAAAAATCCATCATCGCCAAATCACTTTTTTCAGCAAGCATTTGCAGGAGCTGATCATTGATAGGGATACCCTCTTGTTTCTGGAAAAAGAACTTTACAATCGCCAAATGTCTATGTTCAGCGGCCAACCGAAAAGCATGTTCATGTATAGGCACGCCTTTATCAACTAAAAATTCCACAACCGATAAAAATCCTCGACGTGCAGCTAAACGCAACGCTTCATCATTGCGAGCATGGATATTAGCTCCTTTCTCTTCCAGAAGCTTGATCAGGGATAAATGTCCATGTTGAGCGGCTAAACGCAATGCTTCATTATCTCTGGCGTGGATATTAGCACCCTTAAGAATCAAAAATTCCACAATGGCTTGATGTCCATTCTTTGCGGCTGAACGAACCAATGAATTATCTCTGGCATGAATATTCATTCCCTGACGTATTAAAAATTCTGCCACTGGCAAATGACCATTTTCCACTGCCAGACGCAAAGCCCGATCATTATAAAGATCAACTTCACCTTTTTCAAGCAATTTCTCTAAAGCAGCCAAATAGCCATATTGTGCCGCCGCATAAACAGACTGATTATCAACTCGTTTGGCATAGAATGTAACCATTTCAAGCGGAAGATGAAGGATTATGCTATGTAGCAGATCAAAATTCTCTTGATGAGCAACATGATCGCCAAGACAAAAATAGTCCAAAGACTTGATCAATAACCTATGATAACTCTCGTATTCATAATTCAACTCTAATAAAGGGTTATTTAAATTGTTTTTTAAACGTTTAACTAAATGTTTGATTGGTTTTATAACCCGGCTTTTTTCAATCTCATTCATTTGCTTATAGAGATGTAGTAGAAAAATAGCCGCTGGCAGATAATCCATATAGCCGCTGATTTCATCAAGAAAAGAGCCAAACCGGTTTATCATTGTTCGATAAGTTTCAATGGAAAATTGTTGACTGATGTAACGATCTTCATCTTCAAAATCAAGAATAAAATCATAAAATTCTTCGCTCATCTGCAAGTCTTGTTCTTGAATCCTCAAATATTGTAGTAAAAATGTACGATCAGCAGGTTTTGTGAACAAATGTTTAAACTTATGGGCAATTAAGGCGCGATCTAATGATGAAATCTTTTCAGGATTGCTTTTATAAATTGGAACGCTTTTTTTCTCCAACTGATAGGGAAATGGAGAAAGTTTGACCAGCCAGGCTTGTTGAATCTGCTCACTACGATAATAATCCTTATAGCGACACGGATGTTCTCTGATAAAACACTCCCAATTTAACCAATCATGACTAAATGTCGCTGTGATCAATTGAACATTTTTGTCAAAACGCATTCCCTCTCGCATCGTTTCCGTATTAACCATATAGGGATTTTTTTCAAAATCAGGTAAAATGATTTCAGAAACGCCATAAATGGCACCCACCGCTTGAACGAGGGTTTTCACTGTTTCGGGGCTTTTTCTGACATTGATTGTTAAAATATAGGGTAGCTTTTTTTCGCCATGGATAACTTCAGCGACAAATAGGTATCCCAAAACCTTCCCTTCAGGATAAGCATTTTTGCGAACAGAAAATGTCTTGACCTCTTTTGATAACGCATAATAGGCAACGCTACTACTTGCACAATCGGCACCCCACATTGAGCGATTGATGCTGACCCATGGGGATTCCTCCTTTAAACCAATCTTGGTAGGCGTTTCTCTGCCATCAGAATTGATATAAGTGATTCTATATTGATCAAGATGGTTGATAAAACGATTCAATCTTTCTCGTTTAAAACCTGAAGCAAGATGATTCGCAATGAGCGCCTGAAGATGATTGAGAAAAATATCGTAATAAGCATTCTCAAGATCAAAAACATCGGCTTGATAAATTTTTTGAGCAAGATTTTCGTTACCTGTCAATTCTCCTGTTCCAAAATCGTAGAGCCATGGCGCTAACCAAAATAAAGCATCAATGGTTTCATTCTTAGGAAGACGTGTCACATCTTCCTGAAGGCTTTTGAATCTAAAATCATTCTGTTTTAAAATCGCATCGCTTTTTAAAATGCGTTCCTTTAAGGCATCTACTTGCGTAGGATCTGGTTGAGAGGTTTTCTCGGTATACGTCAGGCTATAGAAATTTTGAGATAACTTGAGATTAATCTGATCTGGTAAACCTGAAGTTCGTAACAGAGCGACAGGCTCAAAGGGAAAGACTTGTTTACCAAAAAGCTCAACATGTTGAGCACCAATCTGCAAGAGAAACTCCAGAAGATCATTTGGATTATTGCGTTGAAATACTTTTTCCTGAACATTTTCTGACGAAGTCATTAGGATTCATTTCCTTCTATTCCATCTAACAATAAATATAAAAGGGCGCAGAAGCGCCCTTTTGGTTTGTTTGTAGTTAGCAAGCGTAGGGTCACTGCCATTAAGTTAAGCTTGGGCGAACACATCGGTTCGCCCCTACAGTCCCTGAATGCGCGGTATTTTGTAGGGGCAGACCTGTGTGTCTGCCCTTAACTTAATGGCAGTGAAGCGTAGGGTGGGTAGAGCGATAGCGAAACCCACCTTTTTTGATATTAAGAATGGTGGGTTTCCACTTCGTTCCTACCCACCCTACGCTCGCTTGATTTTGATGTAATTAATGACATCCGGCAAGCAATTACCCAGAACCAACCTTTGGGCAATTCTCGTTTTTATACAAAGATAGAAGCTATGGTGGGGCTTCGGCGTGAACCGAAACCAAGAGGTAGACCAAAAAAACAAAAAGAGAATGAACCTGAAGAGAATTTAAATCAAGGAGAACTGTCATTCTGATGTTTGGGGCCAGCGAAATAATTCGAGCCTGGCCCCTTTTTTTTTGGCCCCTTTTTTTTTCATGCTTCAATAAGGGTAATCTTTTTGGGTTTTAACAATGGATTTATTAAGTAATTTTCATGCCATTTCATTTTGGAACAAGGGTTGGCGGCGGTATGTTACCACCGTAAAAAATAAGGGCAGACACGCAGGTCTGCCCCTACAAATCCCACGTATTTAAAGGACTGTAGGGGCTAACCTATGTGTTCGCCCTCCTTAACTTAATGGCAGTGCGGCTACAGGTGCGGGGTTGCATCGTAGTCGATCTCGCCTTCGGTGCTCGCACTCGGTGGCAGCCT
>Ga0233403_10000065_pt1 | contig 42222 bp, 19 predicted proteins | sample Na_oxic_1_MG_FD_179866 | JGI IMG/M metagenome (GOLD analysis project Ga0233403, IMG submission 179866) | Seawater microbial communities from Saanich Inlet, British Columbia, Canada - Na_oxic_1_MG | ecosystem: Environmental > Aquatic > Marine > Inlet | place: Canada: British Columbia | collected...
TACCATCGCGTAAACCAGCCCGTTTCCCGGCAGCTCCGTCATTAATAACCGTATTATTATCAACATATCCCATTGACAAAGTCAATCCTTCTTGACGGTAAACTTCATCGCTAAAGTGTGGATCGCTCGCCAGAATAAGCGTATAAGTGATATTGTCATTATCGGGTTCAAAAGTTTTATCCCAATCAAATATCACCACGGTAGGAGTTTCGGCGCCATCGTCAGGATATTGCAAGTCAAAGGGATAAGGTGGGGCATTATGATGTCCACTATCCTTGAAAACCAGCGAGCGTTTCAGCGGGGAAACATCGCCAGTCTCAATATCTTCACCAGGGACAATATCTTGCACAAAGTAAAAAATTTCATACTTGCCCGGCTCCGTAAATCCCGCAAAATTGCCGGTGAATTTATGGCCCTCGCCCAGTATTAGCTGTTCCCGACGTAATCCGTCTATTTCTAATTGGCCTTTATGTTCAATGCCGTCGCTGCTGAGAGTAACTGAAGGAGCCCGAATATCAACGATAACTTCTTTGCCTGCTACCCGCCCCGGATTATTTACCATTGCCAATAGTGAAACAGAGGTTTGCTCAGCATTTAAATAGCGTGTTGGAGTAACTTCTATAATTTCTGCCGGATTTTCCGGAGCATCGGCTCGAAAGCGTTTTCCCAACCCCAGATAAGTAATTTTCGCTTTACTGCCTTCCTGATTTGGTTCCCAGATAGTCGACAAGATATTACTGCCATTGCCATCACCATTATCATCTAATAACGGATGTTGCGCCGCCCAATCTTGGAAACGGAGGTTGAAAGAGGCATCGCCACCAATTCGAGTAAAAGTTTCGATGCTTTCAGTGGCAATGTTAAAGGCTTGTTGCAATGATTTACCTTTACCAAGCTCTGAAAATAAGGCTTCAATAAAAAATTCCCCACTGCGAATTTTATCCGGCTCAGTTGGCCCTTTATAAGATTCTTCGGTTTCGGTTGTGCTAGTGACAATTGTGCGTCCCGATTTGGAAACGGTTGGAATATAACTGCCTGAATAACATGCACCTATGATAGCAACTCGCTCTTTTTCTAGGGCTAGTGGAGTTAAACCAGTTTCCAGATTTTCGAGCAAAATATCCAAATCATTGGGAGAAATAATTTCCTCGTCAAGATAGAAACTGCCATCAACGCCACCATGATCCACCATCACGATGTATAGAGGGCCGGGATTCGCGTTCATACGGGCTTGAGTACGAGCAAAAGCGTTGGTAATTTCGGCTTTGCTGGGAATGCCATCAATAAAAATATCTGTTTTAGACGGATCGTTGCTACCGTGATTATAGTTGAGGTATTCAATATTATCGTCCACAAAACTACGCGCTTTTAGATGCCAATAAACACGGTTCAAAGATTTATTGTGGGCTTTCTCTCCATCCTTATCATCTTTGAGTCGCCCTTGAATGATAATGGCATGACCAGCTAAACCACTGACTTGTAAATACTCGGTTGGCAAAAAGTTGGGATTAGGGGCTGCCAAATTTTCAGTACCGTTGAACATAGCCCGAATCGTATACACTCCCTCTTGAGCAAATCCAGTCAAGTTTTCTAGGCGAAATTCACCACTCTCTGAATAGGTTTTAATAGTTTCAGTACGGAAAAACTCACCATCTGGAGAAATAATTTCTAGTTTAATATCAAGGCTTTGTAGATTTTGGCCAATATCTGGATAACTGGTGAGCTTGCCGAAAATATTAACTACTCCACTATTCTTAAAAATACTAGGGCTATCCAATTCCAAACGCAACCCGGTTTTAGCTTGGTTAACGGTAATTGTAATCGCTTCTTCAACATAACTATTATCATGAGTTTCGGTGACTCGCACTATGGTATTGTAAATGCCGGCGCGAGTTGGTGCCCAAGTAAATGTACCTGTTATGGGATCAATATTTACCCCCGGTGGAGCGTTAATGAGACTGTATTGCAACGGAAAATTTTCGGGATGAGTTCCGATTGCCTCAAAATTCAATTTCTCACCAAACACCGAAGAGTAATCACCAATTGGCTTTAGCACTGGTAAAGCAGTAACGGTAATTGGAACAGTTTCACTATCAGTAAGATTGCTCGGATTACCATCAATTTCCATGATGGTGACGGTGACACTATAAGTGCCGGAACCGGTTGGAGTCCAAACAAATTTGCCGGTATTGGGATTTATTGTGGCTCCATTTGGAGCACCTTCTAAGCGAAAACTTAAGCTATTGTTTTCAGTATTGGTAATAACTTTGGCAGTAAAACTTAAGGTTTCGTTAACATTCACCTTTTGTTCACCAATCTCGGCAAGTACCGGGGAAGTATTCACCGCAATATTAGCCGTTTCTACTTCACCGCTAGGGCAAATTTCATTATCACAAAGCATTGCTGATTGTACATTGAAACTACCGGGAGTGCTGGAATTAGGCGTAAACCTAAGCCCAGAATCACCTTGGAAAAATTCAATAAAATCGCCATTATTGATAGGTGCAATACCATCGTTGTGATACAATTTGCCACCAGTGATGTTGGTGATTTGAAAATGGCTAACTTCAACACCGTCACCTTTATTGCGAGAAATTACTAAGCCGTTGGTTGTTTGTTTGTCTTTCTCAGTAGCAGCGTTGCTAACAGAAGGTTTTTTAATAATTGGCTTAACGGTGATGTTTATGATATCGGTGTCGCTTTTGGCACCGCCTCCGCCAGTATTGCCTTGATCGTCAGTGGTAATTTTAAGAGTAGTTGCGCCATTGAAACCATCTCTTGGGGTAAATTTCATCCCTTTTAAAGCGGTGTTGATGTCAATAATTTTGCCAGTGAAAGTCATTTCAGCAGCACCGTCAGCACCACTTAAAAAAGTTAGATCATTTGTGCCGTTTAGAGTTATAGTACCGTTGTCTGCTATTAGTGTGATTTTAAGGAGATTATTATAGACATCCTTATCGCTGGTTGAAATAGCATTGCCATTTATAGCAGGAAAAATAAGTGGCGTATCTTCGTCAGTGGTTTGGTCTATTGTTGGAATTTTATTTTTTGGAGCTTCATTAATAATAGTGGTAAATACGGCGACTGCACCATTATCTTCATCACTCGCTACATAAACGTTTTGATTATCGGGACTAATGAATACTGACACAGGGCGTTGCATCCCACTCACAACTTTTATGCCATCTTTCATCCCATTTTCTTTAAAGTCTTTAATATAAAGTTCACCAGTATTAGGATCGCGTCTAAATACTAATAATGTATTATCCACACTAGCAGTTACATACACATAATTATTATCAGAGCTGACCATTATTGATCTAGCTCCACGTAATTGAGTTACACCATCCACATCATCCATTTGTACTTCAACAAAGGTAAGTTCTCCAGTATCAATCTTACGACTAAATGCCAATATTAATCCCTCAACACTAACTAAGTAAACATGTTTATTATCAGGGCTAATTGTTAATGATCTGACCCATTTCAGATTTTTAATACTGCCAACTTCGCCTTCATGTGTTTCAACAAAAGTAAGTTTACCAAAATTAGGGTCAAGTTTATCAGTATTGCGTTTAAAGACTAGCAGTGAATCATCAGGAGGATTACTAGTCACATAAACATAATGATTATCAAGGCTAACCATTACCGATTCTGCATCTACTAAACCAGTAACAACATCAACTCCTTGTTTTATGGTTTCAATAAAGGTCAATGTACCGGTATTTTCATCACGTTTAAATACTGCGATTGCTCCGGGCACTGTCATAATTCCACCAGATTCTTCTCCTTCACTAACTACATAAACATGTTCATTATTAGGATTTACGGCTACAGAATTTGCTCCGTATAACCCTTCCACACCATTTACTCCTTCTGTTTGTATTTCAACAAAGGTAAGTTTGCCGGTATCAATATTACGATTAAACACTACAATACCATGGCTACCAACTGCATAAAGATACTTATTCTTTGGTTCAATTGTTATTCCCGTAAAATCATTAAGTATTTCTACCCCATCTATTTCATTTTGTTGTATCTCAACAAGGGTTAATTCACCAGTACCAGTATCACGGTAAAATACTAATATTTTTTTGCGAGTAGCTACATAGATATATTGGTTGTCATAGCTCCCTATTATCGCTTGTGCTCTGGTAAAAATATAACTTGCTGTTCCTTGTTGTTGCTTTTCTAAGAAAGTTAATTTACCGGTAGGTATATCACGGTTAAACACTACTAAAGCATTATCATTTTCTCCAACTATATAAACATGACGAGCATCAGGACTAACTACAATTGAAAGAGCACCATTTAAGCCGGTAACACTGCGCCTGTCATTTTTTTGAAATTCAACAAAAGTAAGTTTATCAGTATTAGTATCGTGTTTAAACACAACCACAATTCCGTATTTTCCAGTTACATAAACATAATTGTTGTCGGGACTTATAGCTACAGAACTTGCATTACTTATTTCGTCATCAATATCAAATAAAGTTAGTTTGCCAGTTTCAGTATCACGTTTAAACACTGCTACAGAGTCATCAGATTTGCCGGCTGCATAGATATATTTGTCGTTAGGACTAACAGTTATTGCACTTACACCATTCAATCCATCGACTCCATCAATACCATCTTTTTGTACTTCAATAAAAGTTAATTTGCCGGTATTAATATCTCGGCTAAATACTGCGAGAGTATCATCCAGTGAGTTTGCTACATAAACATATTTATTATCAAAACTAATTGCTATATCTTGTGTATAATTCAGGTTCTTAATGGCATTTTCACCATATTGTTTTCTCTCAACAAACATCAATTCACCAGTGTCAATATTGCGATTAAATAGTAAAATATTGCTTCCATTACTAACAACATAAACATGTTTTTCATCATGACTAACGATAACAGCACCAGGAGTATTCAAACCCTCAATACCATCCATTTCTTCTTTTTTATGCTCAACAAAGATCAACTTACCTGAATTTATATCACGGCGAAACACTGCTATTGCTGCTTGATTGCTTGTATCACCACTATTCAATTGGAATCCATCGCTTACAACATATACATTTTTGTTGTCGGGGCTAACTGTTACAAACTGTGGATTATACATACCGTCTACACCATTAATATTCTCTGTTTGTGCCTCCATAAATATCAATGCACCAGTTGTTATATTACGACTGAATACTGCTACAGCATCACTACCTTCACTTGCTACATAAACATTATTACCATCAGGACTAATTGCTACCGATTTTGCCCCACTCATTCCTTCTATCGTGCCATCTCCATCTTTGATAGCCTCAATAAACTCCATCCCAACAGCATTAAATGGAATTAACAAACACAACAACAAAGTAGCCACCCCATTCAAGAGCAGCATTCGGCGTTTACAATCGTTGAATTTAATGTTCATGATCAAATTTTCCTTTTGGTTTGAGAGCCTACCTAATTAACAACTAATTACAAGGATTGCATATAAGAAAGGATTTATAAGAAAGGATTTACAACCACTGTGGTGTATCCATTTATTAATTCGTTATTATCAATCCATTATTATATACAATCCTTGTAGTTCTTTTAAATTTTACAATCTTTCCAAATGCAAATCCCGTTCAGCAAGAAACTCAGACAAGAGAAGTGGGCATAATATTACCTATCAATTAACATTTCATGTTACATAGGACTTACGCATTGACAAACTTTATTTTTTGTTTTCATGATGAATATCATCGTGTTATGAAAATTTGACCGACGAATAAATCTGTCAAAATTGACTGAAAACGGCTCATCCCAAATTTTATAATGCCTTATCTTATATATTTAAAAAAAAACACAAAATTTGTCACCTGTCAATGCGTAAATCCTAAATAAGATAAATATATAAATCAGGTATCGACAATATTGATGTTACGGTATTTGATGTGGTTACCGAGAGTTATGCCACTTTAGCCAATCGCATTTCTTATACCTTTGGATTTCAAGGCACCAGTCTATTGATGCGGCTTGTGCGGCTTCCATGGTCGCGCTGCACAATGCCAAAGCCTCGCTACTGTCAGGTGTATGCTATTGCGGGCGGCGTGAATTCAAAAATTCCCTTGACGGATTCAATAAAAAAGTTTAAGATGCCCCCCATCTTAAGAATCGCCATAATAATGATCAAGAAAAATTTCTTATTATTGGGTAACTACTCAGGGCAACCACAAGGGATTGCCCATAAAAATATTTTCGGAACTCGCCAAAAGAATATTAGTTGTAGGGGCATGCCGATTTGGTTGCCCTAGTTACATTATTGGCATGGTTTGCCGGATTCCCGGAGCCATAATAAATCAATTACACCGAATTTTGAAATTATAGTGTCGGGCGTGAATTCTATATTCAAAAAATCCGGTAGTCCCTACAAACCAATACAGGTGTTAAAAATCAATAAGTTACATTGGAGTGATCTTCAAAAAATACCTATATTGTGTAAGAAATTTTTGGTTAATTTGGGATATTTGAACCGGTCAGCAAAACGCCACATAGCCCATTTTGTTGCTCTGCCTTTGGCTTTAAATCTAATTAGCTATTTATATAATTGCCTATTCAAATTTCACAATTTGAACGCCTCTGTTGGTTTGTAGGGACTACCAAATATAGAGTACTTGCAGCACAAGTGGGGTAATCGCCCTGATTCAGAAAAATAAAATTTATAAACTTAGAGCCTCTTGCAAAACTCTTAAACCATTCCACGAATAAGGTGCTCATGTCTAGCCCTTGATTTATTATCTACTAGTACCTAGACATGGTCATGTGATTAACAAAGATATCGGTTTGCGTAAATTAACAAGAAAATGATTAAAAGTGAGATTGATGAAAAAAGCTAAAAAAGTCACCAGAATCACTTACAGTGATAATTTAAACCAAGCTAAATACGATGCGCTACAAGAAATCGCCAAACGATGTGGTTCAGTCCGTACAGAAGTCTGGCATAATTATGGGGCAAAAAGTGGTCTTGATGCTAAATTCAGGAAAGTTCGTGATGAATGGATAGCGGTCGGACATATCAAGAACCTACCCCAAAGAATTTGGCGGGCGACATTATCTGATGTGTTAGGTGACATAAAAGCCAACCGAGAAGCCGCTAAAATAAACGTTAATAGCTATATCTTTAGAAATGTTAACGACAAGAATAAGCGTCAGGAATTATTTAAAAGCCTAAAAAATGATTCTGTTTGGATTAACAATTCTTATGGGCGTAGATTAATGCGGAAATATTGGAAACCGGGTAAAAATCACACGCACAACCAAATTGTTTTGGAACCGGGTAGTTATAAATGCTTTCATCATAATGGTAAAGACTATATTGAAGTAATTAGCTTAAAAAGGGGCAAACGTATTGCCATTCCTATTGGTACCAATTATTCCATCACCGGACAAATTAAATTAATTCTTCTCGAAGGTCAAGTTGAAATTCATTATACGATAGATAATACCGATGATCGTGCTTGTGGTTTGCCCTGCACAGAAATTGGCATCGATAAAGGTTATACAGAAGCCTTTGTCGATTCTGATGGTATTTTTCATGGTGAAGGTTTAGGTAAAATTTTGTCGAATGAGACTGATTCTTTAAATAAAAAATACAAAAAACGCAATAAAATTGGTGCAGTCTTAAAGAAACTTCAAGAAAAAAATCCTAAAAAAGCTAAAAGAATAATAAAGCATAACTTGGGACGTAAAAAACTTAATAGACGTAAAAAACGCCATCAAGGAAAGGTTAAAACGATAATTTATCGTGCCGCCAACAATATTATTAGTAAAGCAGAAACAATTGTTTGCGAAGATTTAACGAAAACATTTAAATCAAAAAATTTCGGAAAAACTATCAATCGCCGGTTAAGTGGTTGGGTGAAAGGATTGATGGCAGATGCCATTGATACAGTAGCTTCCCGAAGAGGTTCTAGGGTAGTTCAGGTCAATGCAGCATACACTTCTCAAATTTGTTCACAATGCGGTTGCTTAGGTAAACGTACTGGGGATAAGTTTCACTGTACCCAAGGGTGTGGGGCAGTTATGCAAGCGGACGTGAACGCAGCGACTAATATTTTAGCAAGATTATACGATAAAGAGCTACATCGGTGGCTTCCATTTCAGAAGGTGAAGCAAATTTTGCTTAAACGTTGTCGCCGATCGGATGAGACAGCCCATCCAGGACTCCAGTTGCAACTCCAGAAGTTATCAACGGAGAGTGAATTATCTTGATTCTTTATTTAGTTACCTGTCTGATGATAGGTGAGTAGGTATGACTAAGAAAAAAGAAGCTGTAAAAAAAAGTTCCACAAAAATTAGAAATTAGTCCTAATTAAGGTTTTGCAACCAATTGTCGTGATTGATCGCAAAATTGATCGCATGATTAGGCGAAACCGTGAAACAAAGTGAATCCCGAACGCCTATGCAGCCAGTTATATTGAATACAGTTAGTGCGGCTTCCATAGTAATGCAATATCCCATTTTGAAACTCAACAACGCGATCAACTATTATCGTTGCCACCGGTTAATAATTAATTATGGATATTTAGAAGTGCAAAAAAAAATGACATTCGATCCATTCAGTGATTTGTTCTTGATGCAAAAAGCCAAACCGGCTCATCTTACTCAAATTGACATACAAACCTTGACACCTTTTCAGCGAGCCTTATTGGTTTTAGACGGTACGGTTACGAAATTTCTTGAAGCTTATACATTAGAATCAATAGAAATTAGTTTGCTTAAACAAGAGACACAAAAGTTACTAACTGATCATCCGTGGCTTGAGGTACCTAAGGAAACAAATGTTATTGCTCGTGAGGTTCTGCTTCGTGGACAACAAAGTACAAAGGTTTATGCTTATGCCAATTCCTTGCTGGTTCCTTCACTTTTACCTCAAGAGGTTCGCTCCATGTTACAAGTCGAAAAGGGAGGACTTGGTCGTATCCTGTTAAATAGCCTGATCGAGGAACGACGAGAAGTACTTTGGTATGGTCACGAGCATATCGCAGACCTTGCTGCGAATATTGAGCAATTGACTGGCAAAGATTTCCTTAGTCGCACTTATCGGATTATTGTGGGAGGAAACCCCATCATGTTTATCAACGAGAGATTTCCACTTCATTTAAATTAAAGTATAGGTTTTCATATAATTTGTCATGAATATCGCACAACATCTGGAACGTGTTCAACGCCTTTTTTCAAACAAAGCAGCCCTCATTTTTGAAGGACAATCTTTCACATATAGTGATATAGAGGAAATGAGTAACCGTGTCGCAAATGCTCTCGCTGGCGATGGCATTTCGCTTGGTGATCGCGTGGCCTTATTTTTACCTAATATTCCTTCGTTTGTAATCGTTTATCTTGGTATTCAAAAAATGGGGGCAATAGCCGTTTCCATCAACTCAACTCTCAAAACGGAGGAGATAAAATTTATTCTGGATGATAGTGACGCAAAAGTCATTGTCACAACCGAAACGTTGCGTTGTAACGTGCCAGCTAAAGAGTTACCACAGCTAAATCTGGTGTTAATCGCGGAGGGCGATGCTAAAGAAGCGGATATAGCCTTGAACGACTGGATGGCTAATGCGGAGCCCAAAGCACAAATGGTTGAGATGGCACCTGATGATCCGGCTGCTATTCTATACACTTCCGGCACGACCGGATTTCCTAAAGGGGCTACGTTGTCACACGGCAATGTGGTTTCAAATGTACAGACGTGTGTTGATGTTTTCAAGATGCAGCCGGAGGATCGGATTCTTTTATTTCTCCCGATGTTTCACAATTTTGGCCAAAATGCGGCTCTTAATCCATGCTTAGAGGCCGGTGCAACACTCGTGTTACACCGCGAATTTGAGATTGATTCCATACTAAAGTCGATTGTCGATAACGGTGTGACCACATTCTATGCTGTACCGACTATCTATGCCCTCTTGTACGATAAAGTCTCTGCCGAACAAATGCGCTCGGTGCGTCGCTATATTTCAGCAGCAGCAACCCTCCCGCTAGAAATTGCTAGAAAGTGGCATGAAAAGTTTGGGGTAGTTATCAACGAAGGGTATGGTTTGACCGAAAACTCTTTGGCCGGCTTTAACCATTCTCCCAACTCGAAACCCGGTTCGGTTGGCTTGCCACTTTCAGGCGTTGAAATGAAAATTGTCGATGCTGAAGGAAACCAAGTTGCACCGGGCAAATTAGGTGAAGTAATTATTTGTGGCCCCAATGTCATGTTGGAATATTGGAATCGTCCCACGGAAACGGCTGAAATCCTTAAAAATGGGTGGTTTCACACTGGTGATATTGGCAAAATGGACAAGGATGGCTATTTCTACATTGTTGATCGCGTAAAAGATATGGTGAATGTTGGGGGACAGAAAGTATATCCATCAGAGGTGGAAAATATCCTTTATCAACACCCCGCCGTATTAGAAGCAGCAGTTTATGGTGTGCCAGAAGCCTTGCTCAGTGAACAAGTCCACGCGAGTGTGGTCCTCAAGCCGGAACAAACTGTGACTCAAGAAGAAATTAGCACGTTCTGTCGCAAGCGAATAGCAGACTTCAAAGTGCCTAGCATCATTGAATTTGTGGATTCTCTGCCCAAAAGCCGAACCGGCAAAATACTTAAGCGCGTACTTAGGGAAAAAAATAGTCAAACAAAAACATTGGAAACAAATAAGCCGTTATCGCCTACTCAACAACCAAATGAGCTACCATCACATTCTTCTCATACCCATAAGAAGATTAAAAATTGGATAGCGAGTTGGTTAGCCAAAAAACTCGAATTCAATGTGGATTTGATAGAAACCAACAAGCCGTTTGCTGAATATGGCATGACCTCTATACTGGCTGTCAACTTAGCCCAAGATTTAGGCCTTTGGCTAGAACGTCCGTTAGAGGCCATAATCACATGGAACTTTCCCACCATTGATTCTATGGCTTCTTACCTCGCTAATGAGAATTCGTTAACGTCGGTCAAATTGGCAAAATCTTTTGATGATAAAGCGAGGCAGATGACCAAACTAAGCCACATCTCAGATAAACCAGTTTGGGAGGAACCTATCGCTATTGTTGGCATGGGTTGCCGTTTTCCGGGTGGTGCTAACACGCCGGAGAGTTTTTGGCAGTTGCTGCATAATGGGATAGATGCCATTACAGATATTCCGCCATCAAGATGGGACATCAAAACTTACTATGATCCAAACCCGGACGCACCGGGCAAAATGTATGTAAAGGCGGGCGGTTTTTTAGAGAATATTGACCAATTTGATCCGCTGTTTTTTGGAATGTCACCACGGGAAGCCATCAATCTAGATCCACAACAAAGATTGCTTTTGGAAGTGAGTTGGGAAGCCCTAGAAAACGCCAGCGTCGCACCCAGTCAATTAAGTGGTAGCCAGACTGGAGTCTTTGTCGGTTTGTTTTGGGATGATTATTCGGCATTGCAATTGTACGCAAACGATTCCAGCCAGATTGATGGTTATAGTGTTTTGAGTAACTTGCGTAGTTTAGCGGCGGGTCGCATTGCCTACGTTTTGGGGTTACATGGGCCAGCCATGGAAGTTGATACAGCATGTTCTTCTTCGCTGCTGGCCACACATCTCGCCTGCCAATCATTACACAACCAAGAATGTAATTTGGCACTGGCGGGTGGAGTAAGTATAAGCCTTTCTCCAGCAGAAACAATCGGTCTTTGTCGAACGGGGGCTTTGGCAGTTGATGGTCGTTGCAAAACCTTCGATGCGAAAGCGGATGGTTTCGGGCAAGGTGAAGGATGTGGCATTGTCGTACTAAAGCGTCTTTCTGATGCCGTCAAAGATGGTGACAATATTCTGGCCTTGATTCGAGGTTCGGCGGTGAACCATGATGGTCGCAGTAATGGCCTCACGGTTCCCAATGGCTTGGCTCAGGAAGCCTTGCTACGTCAAGCATTGACCAATGCAGCAGTCGAGCCGGAACAGATACAATATATAGAAACACACGGAACCGGTACCTCGTTGGGCGATCCGATTGAAGTTTTAGCCCTAGCTAACGCGTTAAGATCAGAAAGCCAAGTACCGCTTGCCATTGGCTCAGTCAAAACGAATTTTGGTCATTTGAAATCAGCAGCCGGGATAGCTTCGTTGATGAAGGTAGTGCTTTCGCTCCAACAGGCTGAAATTCCACCAAACTTGCATTTTACGGAACCAAACCCACATATTCCGTGGGACAAACTGCCATTCACGGTTCCCACCGAACCGACACCTTGGATCGGTGAAACCAAGCTAGCAGGAGTCAGTTCCTTTGGCATGAGTGGAACTAACGTGCATTTGATTGTTTCAGACGCACATCAGCCTCAAACCGTGCCGACATTCCAGCTGTTGGTGTTGTCAGCTAAAAATGAGGAGAGGCTCCGAGTCTATGCCCAGAAGATAATAAACTTTTTAGAACAAGAGCCGGCAAATCTTTCTCTTATCAATCTTACCTATACTTTACAAGTGGGCCGTGATGCCATGACAGAACGGTTGGCGATGGTGGTTTCTAGCCTTGAAGAAGTCAGAGATAAATTGACGCAATACGTTCAAGAACAAACTTCGATAGAAAATTTTTATCGTGGCAATGTTAAAACAAGTCAACTCCAATCAGAGTTATTTAAAGGAAAAGCGGGGAAAGCTTTCCTGAAAGTGGTTATTGACGAAAAAGAATTCAGTCAATTGGCACAGTTGTGGGTTTTTGGTGTAAACATAGATTGGCAATTGCTCTATAAGGGCCAAAGGCCGCAACGCATTTCGTTACCCACCTATCCGTTTGCGAGGGAACGGTATTGGATACCAGCATCCGAATCCAACCTCAAAGTGGTGGGTGATGAGGGCCACATGACCAAACTTCACCCCCTAAAGGCTAATATTGTCAGTCAAAAATCCCAAATTATTGTTTTGTCTGCTAAAAATGAAGACCTGCTTAGGACCTATATCAAGAATATCATAGATTTTTTAAGTTCTTTCGGTTTTGGCGACGTTAATGAAGTTTTGATTGAAGAGCCGCAGAAATTACGAAATACGAATAATGAATTACAACATGAGTCGCTGATTCGGAAAGAACTGATCACAATGGTATCAGATATTTTGAAGGTGAACGAACTTGATATTGATCCTGACGAAGATATGAAGAATGAATACGGTTTGGATCCGATTGGAGTGGGAATGTTGTCAGATCGACTCAGCAAGGAATACAATATTCAGATCACACCGGCCTTATTCACCGAACATTCTTCCGTCAGTGCGCTATCGCAATATCTGTCAGCGGAGCTATCTTCCGCCCGCAGCGGTGAACGCGCGGACAACAGACAATCAACGACAGAACTGTCTTTAGCCGATATTGCTTACACCTTACAGATAGGCCTGAAAGCCATGGCAGAACGGATAGCACTGCTCGTCTCAGATATTGATGACTTAGGGAAAAAGTTAACCCAATATATTCAGGGACAAACAGATATAGAAAACGTCTATCAGGGAAATGTCAGAACCGAAAAAATCAGAACCGGGATTCTGGTCGAAGGCGAAGCCGGTAAGGCATTTATCAGAATGATAATTGAGAAAAGAGAATTCGATAAAATCGCACAGCTTTGGGTATCAGGAGCAAACATTGATTGGACACTGTTATATCCGAACAAAACACCAAACCGCATTTCCTTACCCACTTATCCTTTTGCAAGGGAACGTTATTGGATACCGATATCCGATTCCCGGTTGTCATCTGTCGATGAACAGTCCCCGGTTGCCAGTTATCCGCAGCCGGTTGTCAGTTACAATGAACAATCGAAAAAAGACAAGCAGTGGCAAGAGCCAAAACAACTGTTGTCTGCTATGACAGATTATCTCACCAAGACAATTGCATCCGTTCTCAAACTTGATTCTAACAAACTGAAACCAGATGATGATTTTGAAATGTACGGATTGGACTCTATGATGATTAACCAGCTCGGTAGCGAGCTACAGCAACAGTTCGGCAAATTGTCTTCGACGTTGTTTTTTACCTATAAGAATATTGCATCTCTTGCTAGATATTTTATCGATAATCATCGTGAGCAAATCAAAAACTTCCTGATACCAGTAAGCCCAGACGTTTTCCAAACGACCTTGGATGAAGACTCTAAAGCATCTGCTTTCAAAGAGAATAACAAAATCTCAGTCATTGCTCACCAAGATGGCACCAAACCACAGACAGCGGACCATCAACAACTCGTTTCTGAAGATATTGCGATTATTGGTCTGAGCGGAAAATATCCTATGTCTGAGAATATAGATGAATACTGGGAAAATCTGAAAGCCGGTCGGGATTGTATTAGCGAAATTCCTCAAGAAAGATGGGATTATAGAAAATATCCCGACATGTACTGCAAATGGGGTGGTTTTTTACCTGATGTGGACAAATTTGATCCGTCATTTTTCAATATCTCTCCGAACACTGCCCGTTTTATGGATCCCAATGAGCGATTGTTTTTGCAACTTGCGTGGCACTGCATTGAAGATGCCGGTTATACTCGAAAACGATTAGAGGATCCTGAAGCTGGTGACAGACGGGGAAATATAGGTGTATTTGCCGGAATATCTTTTAATGATTACCAGCTTTATTCGGTCGCAGAATGGGCCAAAGGGAATATTATTCCGGTGAATTCGCAGATATGCTCGGTGGCAAACCGTGTCTCCTATTTCCTCAACCTAAGAGGTCCAAGTCTGAGCGTGGATACCGCTTGTTCCTCATCATTGTACGCGCTTCATCTCGCTTGTGAGAGTATTTTGAGAGGAGAATGCGCGATGGCTATCGCAGGAGGCGTGAATCTAACAGTGCATCCAGCCAAATATATCTCTCTATGCTCAGGAAAATTTGCTGCCAGCGACGGACGGTGTCGGGCTTTTGGAAAAGGTGGGGATGGGTATGTGCCCGGAGAAGGTGGGGGGGTGGTGTTTCTGAAGCCACTTTCCCTAGCCTTGGAAGACCTAGATCACATTTATGCCGTGATAAAAGGAACTGCTGTGAATCATGACGGGAAAACCCACGGCTATAGTGTGCCGAACCCGGTTGCCCAGTCTGAGCTGATAAAAACTGCCGTTGATAAATCCGGTATTGATCCTCGGACAATCAGTTATGTGGAAGCCCACGGCACCGGAACTTCCTTGGGAGATCCGATAGAAATTACTGGACTAACAGAAGCTTACCAAACTTATACACAAGACAAGCAATATTGCTCTATTGGTTCGGTTAAGTCAAACATTGGCCATTTGGAAGCGGCAGCCGGCATTTCCCAGTTGACAAAAGTCATACTACAATTGAAGCATAAACTTCTGGTTCCTTCATTGCTCCATTCAGAACACCTGAATCCGAACATAGATTTTGAGAACAGTCCGTTTTATGTTCAGCAAACCACAAAAGAATGGAGCCAGCCGTTGCTTCAAAAAAACGGTACAGAAGAGGTATATCCGAGACGTGCTGCGATCAGTTCTTTCGGATTCAGCGGTGTGAATGCCCATGTCATTATCGAAGAATATCAGGAACAAATGTCGCACAAGCGTTCAGAAAGACGCAGAAAGCCGTCTGAACCGGTGTTGATTCCGTTATCTGCAAATACTCAAGAGAGTCTTACGACTTATGCAGATAATCTTAAACGTTTTTTAGAAAGCAGATCGAATCCGGATGATTTGACACTTGAAGATATTGCATATACCTTCCAGACTGGACGGGAAGCCATGAAATTCCGAGCGGCTTTCATTGTCAGAACAGCGGATGAACTGCTTGAAAAACTAAAGTCGGTAGTCAGTACTCAGTCAATTATAAATGAGAGTTCATTAACTCGTGGTGACAAAGAAGCTGAAAAACTCACTGACTTAGCGAAACATTGGTTAGAAGGTGAAAATATTGACTGGAAATCGCTTTATACTGAGTATACACCTTGTCGTGTCTCCTTACCCACATACCCGTTTGCAAAAGAACGATATTGGATCGGTACTCAACCATCAGTGATCGAGGAATCTTTACCAAGTACTGAAGCATTGACGCGCAATGATCAATTATCAAAGGAGGCGGTACTTGATGAGCCGTTGACTCACGAAGATCAATTATCAGTGGATGCTCAAAAAACGGCAAAATTGAGCCATGTTCAAGATTCCTGGCTCACGGAATTAGCCGAAGCTTCTGAAAGCGAACAGGAAGAGATGATCACAGAATTCCTGCAGCAAACGGCTGGTGAACTGTTAGGCTTTGTAGAACCAGCTCGTCCGGCACCGACTCAGGGATTCTTTGAAATGGGCATGGAATCAATAGAGGTTCTACAGTTCCAATCAAAAATTGAAAATTTTTTCGGTGTGAAATTATCTGACACAACAACATTTGATTATCCCAATATCAAAGAATTTTCGAGTTATTTGCTAGAACAGATACCGCTAGAGGAATTGGAACAAGCCGGTAGCACTGTTTTGTCAAATAACCAGAAACAAATTGGTGATGATAGCTATCTGTCAGAAGAAAATTTCTACGAAGTACTTCAGGAAAAATTCGCACATTTAAGAAGTCCGTTGCCCCAAGATATTTGCGATCTGAGTATAAAAGAAGTGGAAAAGAAACTGATCACAAACCTTGAGGGTTTAAATGTTTAAATTCATAGGAGAACAACCGATGCTGCCGAACAGCAATCAGAATGACAAAGATTCATTACTCAGACGTTCACTTCATGCCATCCGGCTCTTAGAAGAAAGATTAGAAAAAAATGAACGAACCAAAGCCGAACCAATTGCAGTTATCGGCATGGCCGGTCGATTTTCCGGCGGATGTACCACGCCGGAAGCCTACTGGAAATTCTTGACCGAAAAAGGGGATGGCATCATTGAAGTTCCTCCAGACAGATGGGATGTTGATGCCTATTACGATCCGAACCCAACCTTTGATAAAGTGTATATTCGGCAAGCCGGTTTTTTGCAAGAGGATATAGGAGAATTTGATGCTCGTTTTTTCAAAATATCCCCTCTGGAAGCCATAGAAATGGATCCGCAGCAGCGTCTGCTTCTGGAAGTCAGTTGGGAAGCCTTGGAAAGAGCCGGTCAGAATCCGGAACGCTTGAAAGGGAGCAAAACCGGCGTTTTTATCGGAATTATAGGTGCCGAATACGCCATGCTTCCCCGTGACATGACCCAAATGAATCTCTATGCGGGAACTGGTACGCTTACCTGTATTGCCTCAGGTCGGATTTCTCATTTTCTAGGACTCCACGGACCGGCAATCTCTATAGATACCGCTTGTTCGTCGTCTCTGGTTAGCGTTCATTATGCCTGTGAAAGTTTGAGAAAAGGGGAAAGCGATATGGCATTGGCTGGCGGGGTGAACCTGATATTATCGACGCAAATAACCACAAATCTTTGCCTGTTGGGCGCACTGGCAAAAGACGGTAGATGCAAGCCATTTGATGCCAACGGCGATGGTTATGGACGAGGAGAAGGCTGCGGAATGTTTGTACTAAAACGACTTTCGGATGCTCAACAGGACGGGGACCAGATTTTAGCCCTTATTCGCGGTGGTGCTGTAAATAATGACGGACCTAGCAGCGGGCTGACAGTTCCTAACGGAGTTGCTCAAAGAGCAGTTATCCTTGAAGCCTTGGAAAATGCCAACGTATCGCCGACCGAGATGGGTTATATGGAAGCCCATGGAACTGGTACAGCCCTAGGTGATCCCATTGAAATAAAAGCCGTAACTGAGGTATTCGGCAATGGAAGAACCGATAAAAATCCTTTGATAATGGGGAGTGTGAAGGGAAATATCGGACATTTGGAAGGGGCTGCCGGCATTGCTGGCTTGATCAAAACGGTATTATGTCTACAGAACCGGGAAATTCCGCCCAATATCCAGCTAAAAAACCTGAATCCGAGAATCCAGCTAGAACAGATACCCGCATTGATACCCGCCGAAGTCATGCGGTGGATTCCGAATGAAGAACAAACGCGAATAGCGGGGATCAGCTCGTTCGGTTTCAGCGGCACGAATGCACATCTGGTCCTGTCGGAAGCCCCTAGCTCGCTAGAGGAAAACCACACGACTGATAGTTCCTTATTTATCTTGACACTTTCGGCCAAAAGTGAGAAAGTACTAACTCATCTGGCAAGTCGCTATAAAGAACATTTAAAGACGCACCCCCAACAATTGCTCGGGGATGTGTGTTATACAGCGAATGTCTGCCGGGCGCATTTCTCTCATCGGGCTGTGTTTATTGCCAAGAATACGCCTGAAATGCAAAAACAGTTGGAGATGTTTAGTAAAGGAGAAGGGGGTATTTCTCGCGGACAAATCGAAGAAGGCACACAACCCAAAGTCGCATTTCTGTTCAGAGGAAATTCTGATGGCATAATTGATATAGCAAGAAAACTGTATGAAACTGTTCCGTTTTGCCGCCATCAAATCGAATCCGGTGCCAAACTATTTGAAGCCTATTTAGGAGATTCAATTCTGAAATGGATGTTCCCTGAACCGGGGACTCATGAAAATCCAGCGACCAACGTTAAGGAAGCCTGTCTATTTTTGGCCGAATATGCATTGACCCAGCTATGGGCATTATGGGGTATCAAACCATCGGCTGTTTGGGGAGATGGTACTGGCATTTATGCTGCTGCCAATATTGCAGGCGTGATGTCGCTTGAAACAGCCGTGAAATATGTGGTGGGTGATGCTAAAAATTTGTCTGAAGAAACCTATAAAGCCCCCAAGTGTCGTTTTATTGCCGACGCGTCGGGAAAAGCGGTGAAAAAATCTGCCTTGACAAGCCCGGTTTATTGGCAAAAACGGCCGGTTTCAACTGGCCAATTTGAACCTGGAATCACAGCACTTTCTGAGAATGGATATCATTTATTAGAGTTAGGACAAATATCTAATACTCAATTTTCACTCCAAGAAGCTTTGCTGCGGCATCTTGGTAAGCTCTATTGTGCTGGTGCTTCTATTCAATGGCAGGAATATGAGCGTGATTTCAGTCATCGTAAAGTGATATTACCCACTTACCCTTTTGACAGAAAACATTACTGGATTGCATTGCCAAATGAGGGAGAAGAAAAAACTGAAAATAGAAAACCGAAAGCCTTTGATGGAAATAAGAATACAAACGATTTCGAGGATCCGTTAGAGGGAACTCGGGTTTATTCATTTGTGAACCAAGAAAAATTTGAATATCAGTATCAACTAAGTATTGAGAAACTGCCGGAGTTAAAAGACACGCATGGTATTGTTCATGTTGGATATTATCAAGAGATGTTATCCCGTGCCACGGAAACCTCATTTAACACCACCTCATATATTGTAAAGGAGACCGAATTTTCAGCTATGCTGATGATTTCAGATATGGTGGTAAAAAACGTACATTTGATTTTGGCTCCAGACCAAACTGGAAAAATTGAGTTCCGGTTTTACAGTAGAAGTGAAAATAATCAACAATGGACTATGCATGTCAGAGGAAGCATTCAATTGACGCAAAAACCCTCTTTACCGGAAATATCATCAGAATCACTCAATGAAATCAAGCAACGATGCCTAATAGAAAACCTTTCTGGGCCCGACTTTTATCATATGATGCAGTACCGTGGGATCCAACTGGGTCCCAGTGTCCAATGGGTAGATGAAATTTGGTCTCGCGAAGGAGAAGTGCTGGCGAGATTTAGAAAACCCATCATGAAAGAAACAAAGAAGGCCTACCGGTTGAATATGCATCCCGGAATCCTAGATGCGTGCGCCCAAGTTTTTCATGCAGCCTTATCAAAAAGCATTGCCCCGGATATGAGATATATGGTGATAAAATGGGAGGATTTTGTATTTGACGGTGCAAAAAGTGAGGGCGAACTGTGGTGTCATGTCATTCTTGATGAAAACCCGGCATTGGAGGCTTCAATTCAGGGTAAGTTTCAACTGTTTGACAAAAACGGCACTGGCATTTGTCAACTCCAGAAGAATCAAATGAAGGGGTTAAGCAGTGACAGAGCTGAAGCATTTAAAGAAACCATTGAATCCACACAAGAAGTGGATAAAACGTTGATTGACAAACTTCAGAGTGTTTCTTCTGAACAGAAAGCAATAATACTGGCCAATCATTTACAAAAAACCATGGCTGAAATCTTACACATACCAATCTCGGAACTTGACCTGAAAGAACCACTGAGAAATCTGGGTATGGATTCGCTGGTGGGATTGAAATTCAAAAAAATGATCGAGGGCGAACTGGACTTTAATATTCCAATAGAATTTATGATTGAGGGACCCAGCATCTTCCAACTTACGGATCATGCTATGACGATGTTAGTGGGCAGCAACCAAGAACAATCAGTGGCCAGTATCAATTCGATATCTAGTTTTCAATTATCAAAGGATAAGCATAGTCATCAAGATAATCAGTTATGGTTTTGCCATCGCAAAATCAATCCTGATTCAAAGTACCGGTTATTCTGTCTGCCCTATGGCGAAGGCGGGGCTTCACTCTATCGAAAATGGCAGGAAAAACTACCTGATGATATAGAAGTTTGTCCTATTCAACTGCCCGGTAGAGAGAACCGGATCCGTGAAACCCCAATAGACAATCTCAATGATCTGATGGATAGATTAGAACAAGTTTTGATACCCGAACTAGATCGTCCGTTTGCTCTGTATGGTCATAGCATGGGGGGATTAATTGCTTTCCGGCTGGCATATCGGCTGTGGAAAAATGCCGAGTTCATACCGGTACATTTGTTTGTAGCCGCGTTCTCATCTCCCTTATTTTATCCGAATCCGTTTATGAAGACAAAACTGGAGCAGTATGAGGTGCAATCAGTGTCAGAATTAGCGGAAAAATTGGCACTAAACCGGATTACCGAAGAAACTGACGAACTGACACAGGTATTGCGACCCACAAGTATTGCCGACTTGAAGATTGTTGGAAACTACAAGCAGGAAAAAGAAAACCTCTTTGATATTCCCATAACCGCTTTTCATGGTGACAATGATGATCGTGTCAAGGCGAATGAAATAGAATCATGGGGGAAACTGACAACCGGTGGGTTTAAACAGCATATCTTACCGGGTAATCATTTCTTTTTACATGAAGATCAATCGCAAGAAAGGCTGTTGGCGTTGATTAACGAAGAGTTTAGCACCAAAATGACTCGCATTTAATGGGTTACTAAAGACTTAAATAGTTGTTTTTATTGAGGTTAATCTTATTTTCGGACAAGTCTATTTTGAGGCAAAAAGTGTTTTAATAAGTATTTATGTACAATACCATCGCCAATTGGATATTTGGATATTTGTTTCGGGAATGGAGCGAAGCGGATTTCCCGAAACTCTTAGGTTTCGGGAAATCGTACCTCATTCCCGAAACAACAAATTTTGATATTGGCGAAGGTATTGATGTAAGGAAAGATTAAATTCCAGAGATTTTTTTAATTGGTTACTAAATACTTTAATAAATTGTTTTTATTGAAGTAAATCTTATTTTAGGACAAATAAAATTATGACTCAACATGCTGTAAATAATCACATCCAGGAACCATTGCAATTACTCCGGCAAAAGCAGAGCGGTTTTTTGATTACACAAGCAATTTATGTTGCCGCAAAGCTGGGTATTGCCGACTTACTAAAGGACGGACCATTAAGTTGCGACGAGTTAGCACGGTTGTCCAAGACAAATTCCAATGCTCTGTATCGTGTGCTGCGTACTCTTGCCAGCGAAGGTATCTTTGCTGAGCTCCAAGACAAACATTTTGAACTGACTCCCCCTGCTGTCTATCTGCAATCAGGTGTACCAGATTCAAGGCGCGATGTCGCAATCATGTTTGGTGAACCGTGGTTCTGGGCTGCATGCGGGGATATGCTGTACAATGTAGAAACCGGCATGTCCGCTTTCAGACATATACATGGCATGAGTTCCTTCGAGTATTCTGCCAACAATGTTGAAGCAGCCCGTATTTTCAATAATGCGATGGTCCAACGTTCAAGATCGAACATCACTGAAATCCTTGCGACTTATGACTTTTCGGGAATCAATAAAATTGTCGATATCGGTGGCGGACACGGGATACTCATCGCTGCCATATTGAAGGCATACCCACATTTGCAGGGCATCCTGTTTGAACAATCTGCTGTCCTTGAAGGTGCGAAGAATCTTCTCAATGAAGAGGGGGTAACCGCTCGATGTGAACTTGTGTCCGGAAACTTCTTTGAGTCGGTTCCGGTTGTTGGTGATGCCTATATTTTGAAGAATGTTATTCATGACTGGGACAATGACCATGCCCTCAACATTCTCAAGAATGTCCGCCACTACATGCCACAACACGGAAAGCTCTTGCTTGTGGAATATATTATCCATTCAGATAATGGACCTTCCTATAGTCATGTTTCAGATCTGATAATGATGGTGGTAGCAGAAGGTTTTGAACGCACTGAGTCTCAATTTAGGATACTTCTTGATCAAGCCGGGTTCAAACTGACCAATATTATTTCAACCGATTCATCAAATAATTTGATAGAGGCAGTACTAGTTTGAGGAATGGAACACCTAAATCCGATTTATTATGTCCAAGCGCATAGTATATCAGCCGCAAATTATACTTTGTATGAATCAAAATAAGGAATTATAATAGAGATGTTAATAGAAGTGGGATTGATATTTGCTGTTTACATGGGAGTCAGGCTTAATGATTACCGGAAAAGCAAAAAGCGTAAGACAACACTGCCGGTTGAACAGTATCAAGAGACAAAAGAGATAGCAATGCGTGAGATGACTGAAAAAAAGCGTCAATACTATACTCAAATGACGAAACTGAGTAAAGTTTCTATGGGGTTATCTGCCGTCAGACAATTTATTTTCCCAGCATTGGCCCCGATAAGTCTCGGCCTGTTTATTTATACTAGCATTCCCCTGATGAGATCAGTTGAAAAATTGCTGGTTAAGGAAAGGCGAGTCAATGTGGATGTGTTATATTTTTTTGGGGATATACTTACCATAGCTCTCAATCAATATTTGGCTGCGGCTTTTGAACTTTGGATCTTCCATGCTTCTAAAGAAGCAGTGGAAAAAACCAGAAGCGAATCTGAAAAGCTGCTCCTTAATGTGTTTGAACAGCAACCGAGTCAAGTCTGGATTTCAAAAGGCAATGTCGAGATTAATATCTCCTTAGAAGAGGTTAAAGTCAATGACATTCTGGTGGTGAATACCGGCGAGATCATTCCGGTAGATGGCATTGTGACTGAGGGTATGGCAACCGTTGACCAACGTGCTTTAACGGGAGAATCACAACCCGCGGAAAAAGAAGTTGGAGAACGTGTATTTGCGAGTACCCTTGTGATTACCGGGAAAATCTATGTGAAAGTGGAACAATCAATGGAAGAGACGACCATTGCTAAAATTGGTCAACTTTTGACTCACTCGGCTCACTTCAAATCCAGCATCCAGTTGAAGGGAGAAACCTGGGCCAACCAGGCAACCTTGCCTATGTTTGTGATAGCCGGAATCATGTTACCGACCATTGGAGCTATGAGTACCGTCGTTTTTATTAGAAGTCATATTGGAAATCGCATTAGATTCTTAGCACCACTTGGAACACTGAACTATCTTGCTTTAGCGTCCCATCAGGGTATTCTCGTAAAAGATGGACGCGTTTTTGAAAGTTTGATTAATGTCGATACCGTACTTTTCGATAAAACCGGCACTTTGACACAAGAACAACCCGAAGTTGGAAGAATCATTGTTTGTGACCCTCATGGAGAGGATGAAATTTTAACTTATGCCGCTTCTGCGGAGCGTAAGTTCACCCACCCCATTGCCAAAGCCATTCTTCAAAAAGCTGACGAGAATCATTTGATTTTGCCAGAAATAGAAGATGCCAGTTACCAAATGGGTTATGGTGTCACAGTACAATTGGAAAACCGGACAATTCGAGTTGGTAGTAGTCGCTTTATGACCAAGGAGGGAATCACTATTCCTAAAACCATCAACGAAGCTCAAGCACTTTCTCATGCCAAGGGTCATTCTCTGGTGTTGGTGGCTGTCAATCATCAAATCGGTGGGGCGATTGAGATACAACCGATGATACGTCCAGAAATCAAAGAGATTATCAATGGCTTACGGCAACGTGGTGTCAAGCATATTGCCATTGTGTCAGGTGATCATAAGCAACCCACCCAAAAATTAGCGCAAGAACTGGGCATGGATGGCTATTTCTACGATGTCTTACCCGAAAATAAAGCCGAGATTGTCGAACAACTACAACAAGAGGGTAAATCAGTCTGTTTTGTGGGAGACGGTATCAACGATGCTATAGCCATGAAAAAAGCCAATGTGTCCATTTCTTTACGAGGTGCGAGTTCAATTGCCACCGATACGGCTGAGGTGGTTTTAATGGATGGCAGTTTGTCACACCTATGTGATTTTTTTGACATGAGCAAAAATTTGAATACCAATTTACACAATAGTCTTGTGCTAACCCTCATACCTAGTGGACTTAACGTCTGCGGCGCTTTTTTATTTAATTTTAACATTCTTACTGCGCTTCTTATCAATACGGGTTTCATGGTGATGGGTTTTAGAAATGCTAATAATCCCCTAAGAGAAATTGAAATTGAAAAATTAGAAAGAGAAATCCGTTCTTTGCGTACAGAAAGTGGGGAAAACGTAAAAGCACTGGAACATATATAGAGGTAACTAATGTCTAAAGATAAGCTATTGGCATTGATAGAAGATGAACATCAAATTGCCAGTCTGCAAATCCGTTGGGGATATGCCCGTGACAGCGACGATTGGGAAACGCTTGCCGACTGTTTTCACAACGACGCGACGATCCATCTATCGTGGATATCTGGACCCGTCAAGGATTTTATCGCCCGTTCAAGTGCAATGGCTGCCGCACGTAGACCGGGCAGCCACCTCAAGCATTTGATTTTAGGATCGTGGACCCGGGTGAACAAAAACCGCGCATTCAGCCGCTGCCACACGAACCTCTATATACGGGGCAAAATGGACAACCACGAGTTTGATCTACAATCATGGATTTGTTTTTTTGATTTGTTGGAAAGAAGGGACAATGTTTGGCGAATCATCAAACGCACTGCTGTTTATGAAAAAGACCGCTTGGACCCGGTCGATCCGCACGGCGTTCCCAAAGATTTCTTCGCTGATATGGAACTGTCGGCATTTCCAGCCTCAGCCAAGTTCCTATGTTATCTGCTCCAGCACAAAGGGCTGATACCTTTGACTAATATTATTTCTGTTTACAGTGACGAAGAATGTGCGCTGAGGAAGGAAAGTGAGATGTGGATAAATAGTGTTTAGCCAGAACTGGACCGGGATAAATAGTTCTACGATATGTGTAATATAAGTACTGAAGCCTAAATTTTCAAGTAAGTATTTTAAAGGACAACCATAAAGGGATTGCCCATTTATCAAATTTGTGATTGAAATGTCGGGCGATCCCTTTGCCCTTTCGACTTTGGTAAAATGCCCGATGTTATTAAAACACTCACCAAAAAGGAAACCCAATACCTTATGTCACAAACACCACCACCACAAATTATTCCTATTCCACCGGATTTTCCGGTTCACTGGGAAAAACCAGAGGATGCTCAATTGCATTGGATTTGGAGTGGGGCTGTTTTTCCAAAAACACTTCGCCCTTTAGAGTTCGACTTAATTGCTAAACAGCTCTATGAAGGTTTAACAATAGCTTATGATTATTATCAGTATCCGACCATTCACTCTTCACGTCATATCAATTTTTATCTTTATATTGCAGATAGCCACCGGGTTTCTGCCAAATCAAGTGAAGATACTTTACAACTGGCGATGGATAATTTAGGCCAATTTTGGGAGCGTTCATGGCTTCCTGAAATTAAGCAACACCTGAATGACTTTGAAAGTTATGATCTTACCCAAGCAAGTCTGCCCCAATTGTCAAAGTATCTTGATGAGATGGTTAAGCGTACTACACGTCTATGGGAAATACATTTCCTCGTCTTTAACGCATTAATTGTTGTGCTAGAGCAATTTGAAACCCTATATCAAGACTTGTTTGGCAAAGAGACTCAATTCACAGCTTACCAACTGATCGCCGGAGTTGATTCTCAAAGTGTCAAAGTGACCCATGAATTGTGGCAATTGAGTCGTCAAGTGCTTGATAACCCACAGTTACATCAAATTCTGTCGGATACGCCAGCCGCTCAGGTTATGAGTCAGCTCGAAGAAACCAGTGTTGGACAAACATTTTTAATGTCCCTCAACGATTATATACAACGTTATGGGACACAATGTCAGGCCTATTACCTCAGCACCCCTAGTTGGCGTGAAATGCCCATTCAATTGATTCACAAGCTCAAATATTATCTTACCCAACCAGAAAAGGATTTAACGGCAGAATTTGAACTGGTAAAAACGCAACGCGAAAAAGCCATTGCCGAGGCACGCTCACGTCTGGTTTCCTATCCACAACCGATTGTCGCCAAATTTGAGCATTTACTGCAAACCGCCCAAGTGGCAAACTATCTCAGAGAAGAACATAGTCATTGGCTTGATATGCCGATTACGTATCATATCCGTCAAGTTGTTTTGGCCATGGGACACCACTTGCAATCCACTGGGGTGATTAAGGAAATTGATGATATTTTTTATCTCACTTATGAAGAACTCCAAAAAGGGGTTCATTCTCCCGAGGCTTTTTCTCAAAGTGCTATTATTACCCAGCAACGGCGTGAAACCCAATCACATTTCGACAATATCACGCCACCTCCGATGTTGGGCACTATTCCTATTGAACCACCACCGGCAAACCCGATTAGAGAGGCTACTTTTGCGAAACTCTTGGGAATAACACAGCTACCTCCCTCTGAGCAGTCAAATATTTTAGTAGGGCATGCCGGCTCACCGGGCATTGTGAAAGGGCGGGTTAGAGTCCTCACTTCTCCAGAAGAAATTGATAAAATAGTCGCCAAAGATATTATTTTAGTGACGACTTCAACTACGCCTGACTGGTCATCCGTTTTTGCCCAAATTGTTAGTTTAGTAACTGATAGAGGTGGTGTACTTAGTCATGCTGCTGTGGTAGCGCGTGAGATAGGAATTCCCGCTGTCGTTGGCACCGGGCAAGCCACTACTGTACTGACTGATGGGCAATTGGTGGAGGTGAATGGGAATATTGGACAGGTAAAAATATTGGAAGAGGTGTGACCTCAATTTGATGTAATGTTTTTTTGTAGGGTGGGCAAGATCTTTTTCTTGCCCACCATTTAATTAAGCTTAAGGTGGGCAACAAAAGGACGTTACCCACCCTACATTAGTATTAATCTACATCAAACGGAGGTCACACCCATTGGAAGAGTAATACTCGACTATCAAGTTTTTTGTAAACTATTGATTTTATGATTTTAAATTAAATATCATTTTAGCACCTTGAGAAATTTAAGTAACAGAGGTTGGAAAAAACCAGAATTGATGAACACAAAACTAATCTGGCTGGGGCAACCGATTGGTCATAATTTAACCTTGGTGGGTGGCAAAGTCGCTCATCTGAATAGTTTAGCCGCAGACTATCCCGTGCCGCTCGGCTTCTGCCTGACCACAACGGCTTTTGAGCAATGGGCATTAACCACTCATAATGCCACCACCGTTCCTTCGGCCATTTATGACATTTTGGCAATGGCTTACCACAGCTTAGCCGAACAATGTCAAATGGTCAAACCGAGTGTAGCCGTTCGTTCCTCGGCGGTGGATGAAGATGGCTCGGCGGCTTCTTTTGCGGGCCAATATGAAACTGACCTCAATATCGTTGGTGTAGAAGCGGTAGCAGAGGCCGTCGCTCGTTGCTGGGCTTCTGCTTACTCGAAACGTGTACAGACTTACCGTCACCAACAAAGCCAATTAACAACTCCGGTTAAATTAGCCGTATTGGTACAACAATTGGTTGCAGCCGATATTGCGGCTGTCGTTTTCAGTGCCAATCCCGTCACGGGTAACCGAGAAGAAATCATCATCAATGCCAGTTGGGGGCTAGGTGAAAGTATTGTCGGTGGCACCGTGACACCGGATACTTACGTGATACGCAAATCAGATTTAACGATCAAAAAGCGAGAAATAGCCCAAAAACAACGCATGACGGTTATGATACCTAATGGAGGTACACAAGAAGTTGCCGTACCCCGTCTGCTGAGTCAACAACCAGCCATGAGCGACGCACAAGCCATTGAAATGGCGCAACTGGCTTTGAAATTAGAAGCGGATAAGGGTTGGTTTGTTGATATTGAGTGCGCTTATCAAGGCGAAAAACTTTATTTGCTACAGTGTCGCCCTATTACTCGGCTTAGTAACCACACGTCAAGGCAATGCCATTAAGTTAAGGAATGTTTATTGGAATCCAAACCTTCAGATTTGGATTATGTCGTTTAAAATCAAGCACTTCCAAATTTAAAGGTTTGGACTCCAAGACTTAACTTAATGGCATTGACACGTCAAGGGGGTAAAATGATTATTTTTTTGGTTGTCAATACCTTCGCCAATTTGATATTTGTTTCGTTCATTGCGCGAAGCGGATTTCCCGAAACTATTATATTACTTGGGTTTCGGGAAATAGTACCTCATTCCATTCACCCCAAATTCTGGCATTGGCGAAGGTATTGGGTTGTGGAACGCATTTAATAGTCATCAATTGACAAATTTGAGAGTTTGACAAAAGGTTCTGTTGTCTGTCAATCTGAAATTTCAAGTACTTTCACCAAAATATTTTCTGGTATTAAGAAACCAAGGTTCAAAAAAAACTTGGGCTACTCAACAATACCTTCGCCAATTTGATACTTGTTTCGGGAATGGAGCGAAGCGGATTTCCCGAAACCCAGTAATATCGGGGTTTCGGGAAATCGTACCTCATTCCCGAAACAACAAATTTTGACATTGGCGAAGGTATTGCTCAAGCAAAATACCTTAAAATACTGAGCGAAGGTATTCACTTTTTTATCTTTTTAGGAGATTTACTAAGTATGCAAGCAAATAAATTTTTCAAAGTGGGAAATCATGTTAGACGCGCAGGTATCATGCTCTTAGCGTCTTTCGCTATCCCGGTTGCCATTTTTTGGCAATCAGCACCGGCCGCCGAGGCTGATGAAGTACATCTAACGTTTATTCATTTGAACGATATCTATGAGGTCACGCCGGTCAGCGGTGGGACACAAGGTGGTATCGCACGTGTGGCAACGCTGAAAAAACAATTGTTAGCGGAAAATCCTAACACATATATTACCCTCTCCGGCGATATTTATGGACCTTCGGGCCTGTCAAATGCCGCTATCGTTAATGGTGAGCCGCTTGGAGGTGAACATGTGGTAGCGGTGTTGAATAAGGTTGGAATCGACTATTTTATATTTGGTGACCACGAGTTCGATCAATTCTCGGCAAAACAAGTATTGCAAAGATTTGAAGAAACCACATTTCCAATGATCTCAAGCAATTATGCCGATGCTGAAGGCAACCCATTTCAACAATCTGATGCCAGCGGTGCTACCATTGACATTCCCAAAAATGCTATTTTTACCGCTACCAACGCAACCGGTACGGCCAGTGTGCGGGTGGGTATTTTCGGTGTCACTGAACCGTTCCGTAATTCAGATTTAGAAGTGACCTACACCGAGTGGGAACCAGCAACAACTGAACAGGTTGCTGAGTTGACTGGTGGTGATGCTCCGGTAGATATCTTGATTGCCATGACGCATTTTAAGCGTTCCATTGATAAAGAAATAGCAGCAATTTTTCCTAACATTGACTTGATCCTAGGCGGTGATGACCACGAACACATGAAGCTGGAGCAGGAAGGACTAGCCCCTATATACAAGTCGGATTCCAATGCCCGTAACAACTATATCATTGACCTCTACTATGACACTGCGACTGGTGAATTACGCATTGAGGACCGTGTACAACCAATTACCGACGCGATTACCGATGACCCAGAGGTATTGGCCGAAGTGGATAAGTGGGTCGAGATCGGTTTCGATGCATTGCGGCAACAGGGTATAAAGCCTGAACGTATGGTGGCTCTAGCCCCGTTTGATCTGGATGGTTTTGCTACCAGTATGCGCAATCGGCAAACTGAGTTGACTCTGCTAATTCTCCGTGGCATCAATAATGTCACACATGCAGACATGAGCATGTTGCCCGCTGGTTTCTTACGTCTTGATGACTTGCTTCCGGCTGGTGGCAAAGTCACCGAGTATGACACTGTTCGTGCTTTTCCCACCGACTACGAGCCCGTTTCCGTGCAAATGTTGGGTAGTGTGCTGCAAGAACAATTGGAGGACGGAGACAAAGGGCGGGGAGCTGGGGAGTTTCAGTTGCTCACAGACGATGTCACCCGTGACGAAGATGGCACTTGGCGATTCAACGACGAACCTATCGAACCAACCCGCACGTACTTGGTGGGGATCGTGAAATATCTCGCTAATTTTTTCTCTTCTATGGAAGGTATGCTCGTAGCTTTTGCTGATGGCGAGTTCATCAAAACTTCCGGTACCACCACGCGCCAAGTTATGATGGATCAAATCGCTAAAGGTTGCGCGGCCACTTATTATCCTGAGAGTGGACGCTTAGAAGTTCCATGCATACAAATCAATGGCGAAACAAAACCGCATTATAAAGCCCTAATTGTTCCTAAGACTGGGAATTATACTGAGCAACTATCTGCCACAAGAGTAAAAAAGATTGGAGCGAACAAGGAGTAACTGTGGCTTGTGGTACCTATACATTAAACAATCCTGATTCTAACATTTTCTGTGGATGGTAAATCAAATGTAGGGTGGGCAAAGTATTTGCCCACCATTAAGTTAAAATAATGGTGGGCAAATGCCCACCCTACATTTAATTAAGTTAAGTAAATTATTGAATTTATTATCCACAGAATCCGTTATAATCAGAAATAATTGGGTATATACCTTCGCCAATGTCAAAATTTTTTGTTTCGGGAATGAGGTACGATTTCCCGAAACCCAGTAATATCGGGGTTTCGGGAAATCCGCTTCGCTCCATTCCCGAAACAAATATCAAATTGGCGAAGGTATTGATATAGAAACCAAGTTTTTTCAAAGAACTTGGTTTTTTACCTCAGTTTCACTTCACCTTAAAATTAGCTTTTTTCCATAAATTCTTGAAAACGCTGATTTAAGAGTTCGGCTGTTCCATGCATCAGCTTGTCAGCAATCTCATCAACATGCCGATTTCGCCAGTTTTCTAGGGAGGTACCCTTAACCCATTGATTAAACGCGCCCATCGCCGGACCGCTGTGAATCTGATAATCGACTTTCTGTTCGGCACTCCCCCGCATCGCTAAACGCATGGATTGTACAAAATACCACTTAAAAACTAGAGCCATTTTGTGTTTAGGATTGCGCTCCGCTTTTTCAATTTCTTCGGGCATGTATTGGGAATAGTAGGCCTTGGTTTCCGCATAGACTTCTTCAAAGTTACGGTGGAAATATTTGTCTTGGATTTGCTTTTTGGTTTTGTCATCAATTTCATCCAAGGAATTGTAGTGGCGGTAAAGATCATACAATTTATTGGCGCGGGCCTGAAAAAATACACCCTTTCGCACCACTTGGACTTTTGCCCCAAGTTCAAACATATCCCCGGCGGGCGCATAGTCAGTATCTTGGACATTCAGTTGCTGCAATATATCCTTGGCTGCATCACTAGTGCCAGCTTCGACAGTACATTGATTTATAGAACCCGTCAGAATAAAATCCGCACCAAGAATAAAGGCAGTAGCTGCCGCTTCTGGTGTGCCAATCCCACCGGCCGCCCCAACTCTAACTGGTTTGGCATATTGATACTGGTTCATTAGTTCATCTCGTTGTCTGATGATTGTGGGTAATAATACCGACATGATACCCATATCAGTATGTCCCCCAGAATCCGCCTCGACAGTTATGTCATCAGCTACCGGTACTTTTTTTGACAGTTCTGCCTCTTGTTGAGAAATTTTATTCTCTTCCAACAACTTTTTCACAATACGTTCTGGTGCGGGGCTTAAAAAAACTTGTGCCACTTCGGGCCTAGAGATTTTAGCCATCACTTTATGAACGGTGGAAATTCCCCCGGATGCCTCTTGCTTTAATCCCTTCAAGCGATACCTCACCAATGCGGGGGTGATTTGCATAAAAGCAGCGGCTTCAATATGTTTGACACCTTGTTTCAAAAACAAATCCACAATGTCATCTTCCAATTGCGGTTCGCCGGGATTATGCAAGAAATTCATGCCATACGCTTGTCCATCCTTGAGTTCTCTTTGGATGAATTGAATCGCCTCCTCAATCTTCGGTAATTTCAGTCCACCAGTGCCAAAATAGCCCATAAGCCCGGCTTGGCCCATTTTGACAACCATTTCTTTGGAAGCAATACCCTTCACCATCGCGCCCGTCAGATAAGCATATTTGAGGCGATATTCCTGTTTAAATTCATAGCTCCCGAGAGTCTCGGCGGTGATTGAAGAAGAAATTTCTTGTGGTTGCGGTTTGACTATGGCAGGTGTCGGGCTGGCTTCTTTTTCTGTCACCACAAGTGGTTGAGCTTCAGTCTGAATTTTAGCAATGAGTTTTGTCAACACATTGCCCGGGCCAACTTCTTCAAATGTCATCTCTCCTTGCCCCATCAAATAGCGGATACTATCTACCCAATTCACTGGATGGGTGATCTGCTTGGCTAAATTTGCCGCAATTTCCGTTTGTTTATAAGGCCGAGCCGTCACATTAGAGATAAGAGGTATTTTTAAATCGGCAAACTCAAACCCGGTTAAAAACTGCTCAAATTCCTGTTGTGCGTCACGCATATAATGAGAATGAAAAGCCGCACTGACATTTAAAGCCACACACCGAACCGAATCCATCGGTTCAAAAATGTCAATCACACGGTTAATATCATCCTTACTACCGGAAATCACCAGTTGGGAGGGTGTATTGTAATTAGCAATATCAATCCCGGTTAAGCCATTTTCGGTTAAAATCGCTTTGAGTTTGTCAGCCGGTAAATTGAGTACCGCAGCCATAGACCCACTTTGCACTTGGCTCATCAACTTTCCACGTTTTTGCACTAGCTTTAAACCAGTAGCAAAATCAATCCCACCGGTGGCCAATAACGCATTATATTCACCCAAACTATGCCCGGCAACAAAGTCAGGTTGTTTGCCAGTTTGTTCCACTTTCTTAAAGTAAGATAAGGCATTAACCACATATAAAGCCGGTTGAGTGTATTGGGTTTGATTTAATTGTTTTTGGGGGCCTTTTAAACAGAGTTTTTTAATGGAATAACCTAAAATGTCGTCCGCTTGAGCGATTAAATCAGCAAACTCATCAAATAGGGTGGCACCCATACCTTTCTCTTGAGAACCTTGTCCCGGAAAAACCCAAGTTATCATTTTCTTTTCCTCTTTTGTAAGTCCTCTTTTGGAGGATTGTTTTTTAGAACAGGGCGTAGTTTGAAACAAACTCTTAACCTTTTCTAAGTTTGGTAAACTCTGTCCAAACGGTGTCAATATCGGAAAACTTTTAGATTGAGAATGTTTATTCAGATTATACTTGACGAAGTTAGCCAACGTCCCCGAAGGACCTAAATCCAAATAAACATAAGCTTGATTGTTCTCTAAAGCTTGCACCGTTTGTTGAAATAGTATCGGCTTTCTTATCACTTCCCATAAGTAATTATTTTGAAGTGAAGTGATAATATTAGCATAAACACAAGATATAAAGGGAATTTTAGGCAGTTGATAGGTTTGGAACGAAAGAAAATCCGTATAAATGGGCGCAGCTGGCTCAATCAAAGCAGAATGAAAGCCTATCGAAACCGGTAAATTTTGAAAAATAATATTTTTCTCTTGTAAAACCTCTTCAATGTTTTTTAAAGATTCCGGTTTGCCAGAGACGACAAAATGAAAATTTGTAACTACTCAGGCCCAAAAAAAAGAAGGCCACTTTAATCAGATTTGATCAAAGTGGCCTTAATTATGCGGAGGGAATAAAGGGGTTCCCACTGAATGCGTCCTTTATTGCTTTAAAAATATTCACGGTATTCTTACGGGCCGTGGAAATATAGGCACGGGCACGCCCAAACTGTTCAGCTCCATCGAAGGTTCTGAAACAGCCGGACACTTTTTGTTTGACTTTCACCATACGCACGTATAGCGAAGCTTGATTATTATCAAATGGCACAGATGAGTCGTACATAAAAGCCAATACCTGTGACTTGAAATCCTTTAACCTTAATAATAAATTGAACGGTGGGGTTTGTTTGGTGCGCCCCCTTTTCGCGACGATTGGCTGATAATGGCAATTCTTCCGGAGCCACTGGCATATTATCATTTAATTTAATCCATTTTTAGCGCATCCGGCAGTTGTGATGGCAACGCTTTGGCGATAATAGCTTTCCACAATTGATAAACACGGCTTGTATTAGTCTCAGGGATATCACCCCCGGCAACTGTTGCGTCTAATGTTTCCGCTCGAAAACAGGCATCGCGTATAGAGTCAAGAGGATAATCCGTTTTCTTAAGGTGAGTTTTATTATATTCTCCTAAAACTTTGCGTAAAGTTTTTTCCGTTTCTTTGGCATTCGGCAGTGAGACAACGGCAGATTTCTCCATGATGAAGCAATAGCCAAAGTTCAAAACAAGGTTTGCTTAGAGCAACATGAACGCCTCTTTGTTTAGCATCACGGATGGCTTGAATAAAACCTTTGCGATGATGGCTTTGTATGCAGTGATCCGTATCCAGTAGCATCCACAATTCATCATCTTCTTCGTGCTCAAATTGCAGCAATCTCCCCAACACATACTGCGCCACTGATGAATTATCTTGGGTTGGCACTACATGAACCGGCATTCGCGTGAGATTGAAAAAGCTGAAATATTGCTTGGGTGCATAAGTCTCATCACCGGCTACGATGAACAGCCGGTCATCCCGAAAATCTGCAACATCCCGATTCAGTGGTCTGGATTGGCGCTGAATAAGGCTCATTTCGGATTGTGGTGTATCCATTTATCAATCCGTTATTATAAATCCATTATTATATACAATCCTTGTCGTTCTTTTAAATTTTGCAATCTTTCCAAATGCAAATCCCGTTCAGCAAGAAACTCAGACAAGAGAAGTGGGCATAATATTACCTATCAATTAACATTTCATGTTACAAATTAAAAAAATTTTTATTACTTGAAATGTTATATATTATTATGTGACAATTACAACTCAATCATTAATGATAGGTATCATTATGCAGCAATGATAGTAGCCATACGAAAACAAAGCCCTGACATTGATGTTATAATTCTGCCTAATTATAAAGTTTGATGTACAACCAACACTGAAATGCTTTGCAGACAAGATGAGTTATAAATATTAAAATATACAAATATGTTAAAAACATTAACAATTGAAAATTACAAATCCATCCATAATGCCACTATTGAATTAAGTAGGATTAATATCTTCATTGGTGATAATGGCTGTGGCAAAACTAACATTTTAGAAACCTTAGCTATGGCAAGTGCCTCCAAAGCCCTCGTTTTGGATGTGGAAGGTTTAATCAATAGAGGAGTAAGGGTTGCTAGGCCTAACCTAACGTTTAGCTCATTTACTGGAATACGCCAACAACACAAAATTATTATTCACTTAGGACTTCAAAGAAATAATGATGCAAAGTTTGAGATTCCGTCCATTTTGTATTGTGATGATGATAACAATATTTATGCAGTATGGAAAGATGAATCTCGGCTATATTTCATTGATAAAACCGAAATACGTCATAATGTTAATAATAAAGAACGGACAATAACTGAACCTTGGATTGTTCATGATGTAAAGCAATTGACCGAATATTTAATATTTAACTTAAATACTGAAGCTTTGAAAGGGTTTAGTTCAAAGAGTAACCGGATACCGTTGGGTATTAATGGGGAGGGTTTGGATGTTTTGCTTTCCGAATTTACCGAACCAGAATGGAAACAACTTCAAAAATATAACTACCTAATTTCTTGGCTTGAGGAAACATTTACAGATAAGAAAGACTCGTTAAAATTTAAAGGTTATAAGTTAGGCCGCAGTAATTCTATTTTATATTTCAAAGACAAATTCATGCAAAAAAAGAATAATGTATTTTCTGCGGAAAATGCTAATGATGGTATAGTACATGTATTGTTTTATTTGGCCCTATTTATAAGCCATAAAACTCCTTCTCTTTTTGCAATTGATAACATTGAGACTTATCTAAACCCAAGAATTTGTCGTACATTACTCAAAGTGCTAATTCAACTGGCGAAACAAAATCATAAACAGGCACTGATAACGACCCATAATCCATCTATTTTAGATGGGCTAAATTTACATGACGATGAACAAAAGCTTTTTGTAGTTTCCAGAAATGATGATGGAAAAACGCGGACAAAACATATACGATTAAAGCCAAAATCAGATGAAAAATTGAAACTATCTGAGATGTGGATGCGTGGATATTTGGGAGGGTTACCAACAAATTTCTAAGCAGATAAGTAATCTTACGATGGGGAGTTTTCATGTATATAGGAATTATTGCAGAAGGAAAAAGTGATTTAGCTGTAATCCGTAATATTCTTAAAGGAAAAATATCAATTGATACATCTGATATTATGTATTTACAGCCGGAACTAGATTTCGATGAAACGGACCTTTATAACATGTCAAAGGAGCAATTTAGTAATTGGGTACTTGTCAAGCAAGCGTGTATTGAAAAGAAAAAGTTAGTCGATTTTTTAAGTGTTGAAGAAGAAAGGTATATCATTATCCAAATAGATACCGCAGAAGTAGAAGAAATAAACTATGAAGTTAAAAGAGCTAAAAAACATGCTAATCCTGATTATTCTAAAGTTTTACGGAATAGTGTTATTGATAAGATCAATGAATGGTTAGAAAATCAGTTCAGTGAGCAAATTTTTTATGCCATTGCTATAGAAGAAACCGAAGCTTGGGTACTCACTATTTATACAAATAAAAAAGGTGATACTTGTAGGCATACTGATCCTAAAGTTATACTAGACAAAGTGTTAAATGAAAAATTTTCAGAAAAAGACAAAAACAAAATTTTAAAGAACGATAATAAATTAGAGAAATTCGACAAACTAAGTAAGAAATTTGGAAGAAAAAAAGACTTGATGAGATATGTCAAATTAAATGAAAGTCTTAAGCTTTTTTGCGATTCGTTAGAAAAATTAATGTAACGACGGAAGCCTCAGTAGATCAGAGCCGGGTGAAAAGATTAAAGTAACTCCGTTTCTTTTTCACCAAGATACCAAAACCCAGCCTTGTGAATTTCCTCGTTCCCAAACTCTGTTTGGGAATGCCTACCTCGATTCCTCGTTCCCAAACTCTGTTTGGGAATGCCTACCTCGATGCTCTGCATCGTACAATGTTTTATGGTAAATCACCAAAAATTCTTCGGTAGAATACCGGTAGAATACTCTTCCCTCTAAGTTAGGCACTGGAGCCAAGCTTCTAATATATTTTATACTACTCCCAATCATTAATTGCTATAATTTTTTCATTGCAACGCGCCGAAACCAAATCTGGCTCGCAAAAAATTCTAAATTTTCTGAGTGCCGCTGATATTACTATTACGGATTTTCAACTAGAGACTAAAAAGTTCTCTGTAAAAATGTTGCCTAATGGTATACCAACGGAGTTAAAAGAACAACTTACCAGAGAATTAGGAGATAAAAACTTAACTAAAATTAAGTTCTTTCATCCACTTATTGGCAGTCAAGAAAAAGTCGCCTTTGATTTGCAAGATGAATCTGATGGTACCCAAAGATTATTTGAATTTGCGGGTTTATGCTTAGACATGCTTGATAAGGGTAAAATTTTGTTGATGAGTTGGATAGTAGTTTACATCCTAAGATTGTGCGTTTTTTAATTGAATTATTTCATAATCCGGAATTAAACCAACATCATGCCCAATTAATTTTTCGGGTTATAAAATTAAGAGTTGAATTCACCCAATTTAGTTCCATAGGTTTCACCTATGGCTATTTACGTTTCACCCCTTCGGGGTTAAACAACCCCTTCGGGGTTAAACGTGAATAGCCACCGATTCCATCTGTGTAACTATTAAACCACCGTAAAAATGGGAATGCACCCATTAAGTTAAGCTTTGGAATCCAAACCTTCAGATTTGGATTATGCCGTTTAGAATCAAACACTTCCAAATCTAAAGGTTTGGACTCCAAGACTTGACTTAATGGCATTGACGCTGGCGCGTGGGAACGAGAAATTTAATTACTCATTAACAATTACGTCAATAGTCTGTCCCCCATTAAACACAATCTTGCCATCTAAACGATAGCCAAAGAATATTCTCAATTCGGCAGTACCGGGAAAATCGCCACTGAAAATATCCACTCGGTGGTTGGATTTTAGAGTAACTTCTTTAACAAAAGGAAGCAAAGCGTCTATGTCGTTGACATCCCAAGGTAGTGGTATCCTACCGGTGTTCAGCATGTAAAATGTTTCAACGCCTCCAAGATGGAGTGGCTTGTAACCGGCGACGACTAAAATGTCAACTGTTTCATCAATGTGGTGAGGGAGTGGGGTAATTTCTCCGGTAATCACTACTGGCTTGGAAACGGACATGATGACATCAGTCTCGTAATCATCACCATCAACTGCAATTCCCCCGGCAAATTTGGCATTACTATCCAAAAATTCACCGTTGTCGATAATAGCACCTTTACCCAAGCTGGGTAAAACCACGTTATCTGTAATGGTAAATGTGGCTAAGGGATTACTTAAAACGTAACTTATGTCAATTTTGTTTTCGGTATCATGATCGATGGCAATGGAGGTTATACCATCCTCTTCACTGACAATACAACTAGGCAATTTAGGTGGTAGCTCAATTTCATCATCTTTATCATCATCTGCAATATTCAATACCGCTTCACTACGTGTTCCTAACTTGGCTCCGGCGCTTGGCTCGGAAAGTTGCAACTTTACCACTTCCAATTTTTCTACGGATTCATCATTGATGATAGGTACTTCAAAGGTTTTCGGGCTAGTGTCGCCGTCTTCCCAAAATAATTTACTTTGAACATGAGTATAATCGTCGGAAGCCGTGGCGGTTTCAGCAACGGTGGCATATTTAACGGATATTGCACCATGCTCACCATTTTTACGAATCACAGTTATAGTTACAACACTTTGATTTTCATCGGCACTGTAAAGAACTTGTGAGAACTGTAATGTACCGGCTGGTAATGGCAATTCTTCCTGAGCCACTTGCGTGTCATCATTTAAGTCATCACCCAAAATATCAATATCATCATCCAAAATATTTATGATAGCCTGACTACGCCCTCTCGTAATTACATTGCCGTGAGAATCAAGCAATTCCAACCTAATAATCTCATCACCTTCTCTATAGTCATCATCAATAATTGGAACGAGAAAGGTTTTTGCCTCATCTTCATTATCAAGCCAACCTAATATACCTTGACTGCGGTGATAATCGCTATTTGCTAAAGCAGTATTGTCATTCGTTTGATAACGAACCGAAATTTCTCCATGAGTGCCATTGTCACGATTCACAGTAATTTTTACATAGCCTTTACTTTCTAAGACAGTGTAAATTATATCCGAAAACTGCACAGCAGAAACCGGTGGATTATCATCTTTACAAACACTGGTAGAAACCGGTGGCTTATCACAATCACAAGTTACTGGGGGCAAAAATATGCCATTATCGCTTATTAAGTTACAGCTTTGTAGCTGTTCTGATGAAGATTCGCTATCACCGGCAGATGATGGGTTATCACCAGAGCCATTGATAATATTATCTTTAGGCTCATCACCCACAGTTGCTACGGGTAGTTGGCTATTTGTATCCAGCGAATTTTCGTCACCAAAATCATCATCCAAAATATTTATGATAGCCTGAGTACGCCCTATATTAATTACTTTGCCCTGAGAGTCCAGCAATTCCAAGCTAACAAACTCATTATCTTCCTTATTGTTATCATTGATAATTTGAACGGTAAAGGTTTTCGGGCTAGTGTCACCATCCCCCCAAGATAATTCACCTTTAGTGTGGGTATAATCGCTGTTTGCCAAAGCAGTATTGTCACTCGTCTGGTAACGAACCGATATTTCTCCATGACTGCCATCTTCACGATTTACAGTAATGACAACTTTTTGACCTTCATCAGCACTGTAAAGGACTCGTGAAAACTGTAATGTACCGGCTGATAATGGCGGTGTTGCGGTAGAAATCGCTGGATCATTATCACCACTATTACAAACACAAGTTGGTAGTGGTGTTATCGGGGGCAAAGGTTGCACATCATTACCACCTTTGGTTGTCCCACAAATCTGTGGCTGTTCGGATGATATCTCCGGGGGAATTTCAGACTCAACACTCGGTGGCTGTTCTGATGAAGATGGCTGAGGAGGATTCTTACCCGCAATTTCATCATCCACAATTGTTATGGTAACTTGGCTATTTGCCCCTAACGAATTTTCGCCACTGGTATTGAGAAGAATAACCGTGAAGATTTCATCCCCCTCAAAATATTGATCGTCAGTGAGATTAAGAGTTAGCCGTTGTGAATGCGTTTCTTTATCTGCCCAAGTTAAAACTCCGGTATTGTTAGCAAAATTATAATCAGTTCCTTTGGTTGCCGTATTATCCAAAGTGGCATAAGAAACCGATACCTCGCCATCGCTACCATCAACTCGCTCAATGAGAAATTCAACTGTTCCTTTATTTTCATCAACTTGGGTACTACCAACCGCAAATTGCAACTGACCGGGATTAGAGGGAATATTTCCCCGGCGCCGTCTATGATGATGAGCCGTTTCCGAACTATGATTGGGCGGAATGGTTAACTCTAAAGCTGATATATCTACTTCACTACGTCCATCTGTCAAAAAGTAGTAGCACAGCAAATCATCACATGCATCGACAAGTGCTTTATCTGGCTCAGTTTTTCTCGGTCTCGCTAACGGTGCGTCAAAGTCACTGATAAGAGTTACCGAATTGATATTGGGAGGCTGATTTTTGTTGTTAGTGGCAAAAGCAAAAGTTGAGGTACTGCTGGTAACTTTACCAAAACTATCGACAGCTTCAACTTTCCAGAAATATTCTGTACCATCGCGTAAACCAGCCCGTTTCCCGGCAGCTCCGTCATTAATAACCGTATTATTATCAACATATCCCATTGACAAAGTCAATCCTTCTTGACGGTAAACTTCATCGCTAAAGTGTGGATCGCTTGCTATGATAAGTATATAAGTCAGCGGATCGTTATTGGGATCAAAAGTTTTATCCCAATCAAATGTTACCACGGTAGGAGTTTCGGCACCATCGTTAGGATATTGCAAATCGAAGCCATAAGGCGGGGCGTTGTGATGTCCACTATCTTTGAAAACCACCGAGCGTTTTAATGGGGAAACATCGCCGGTGATAGTATCTTGCACAAAGTAAAAAATTTCATACTTGCCCGGCTCTGTAAATCCCGCAAAATTGCCAGTGAATTTATGGCCCTCGCCCAGTATTAGCTGTTCCCGACGTAATCCGTCTATTTCTAATTGGCCTTTATGTTCAATGCCGTCGCTGCTGAGAGTAACCGAAGGAGCCCGAATATCGACAATAACTTCTTGATTAGCCACCCGTTCTGGATTATTTATGGTCGCCAATAATTGCGCGGCAGTTTGTGCAACATTTAAATAAAGCGTCGGAGTGACTTTTATAATCGCCGCTGGATTATCTGGATCGCCGAGTCTAAAGTGCTTTCCCACTCCAAAATAAGTAGTTTTGGCGTTACTACCTTCCTGATTGTCTTCCCAGATAGTTGAAAGGATATTACTACCATTGCCATCACCATTATCATCTAATAACGGATGTTGCGCTGCCCAATCTTGGAAACGGGGTTTGAATGGTGTATTTCCGCCAATTCGAGTAAGGGTTTCGACGCTTTCAGTGGCAATGTTAAAGGCTTGTGGCAATGATTTACCTTTGCCAAGCTCTGAAAATAAGGCTTCAACAAAATACTCACCACTGCGAATTTCATCCGGTTCTTTAGGGCCTTTATAGGATTCCTCAGTCTCGGTGGTGCTGGTGACAATTATTCGTCCCGGTTTTGAAACGATTGGAATGTAACTGCCGGAATAACAGGCCCCTATAATGACAATCCGCTCTTT
>Ga0233403_10000066_pt1 | contig 42156 bp, 43 predicted proteins | sample Na_oxic_1_MG_FD_179866 | JGI IMG/M metagenome (GOLD analysis project Ga0233403, IMG submission 179866) | Seawater microbial communities from Saanich Inlet, British Columbia, Canada - Na_oxic_1_MG | ecosystem: Environmental > Aquatic > Marine > Inlet | place: Canada: British Columbia | collected...
TTGAAGTTGTGGAGTCGTGTGGATTTGTATGCCCTCAACTATGTTCTCCCGAAGAACTTGGAGGAACTTATAATGATTGAAGACCCTATTGTAAAAGAAATCCATGATTGTCGTAAAAAACATGCCGCAAAATATGGAAATGAATTGAAACGTATTGTTGAGGCGTTAAGGAAACAGGAACGTAATTCTAAACGTATACTTTTAAACCCTGGGCCAAAATTACTTTTAAAAAGAATAGGAAGCTAAAATCAATTTCAACCTAAATAGTTAAAGTAATTGATTTTAATAGATTGAATCGTAAAAGCAGGTCCAAATTTAAATAATAAAACAAAAATTTCTAAACTAAGCCTTGCAGCCTTTACCTCAAGCCGCGCAGCTGACGAGAGTTGTTAGAAACGCTCCCCCCAACTGCGCTTCGTCCAAGTCGCTTCGGGTGGTTGTCGATCAGGATAACAAGGCGTTGGCGCGAACAATTAACGTCCTTGGAAAATGCCGCTTAACTTAAAAAATTATGCTTTCACAATCAATAATTAAAATTACAGCGGAAGAATATTTGGCTGCTGAAAGGCTATCTGAAGTAAGACATGAATTCTTAAATGGCACCATTTTCGCTATGGCAGGTGCTAGTAGGAAACACAACCAGATTTCTTCTAATTTCGTTCGTATTTTAGGTAATCAGTTATTAGATAAGCCTTGTAGTGTGTATTCCAGTGATATGAGGGTAAAAAATGCAGAAGCTAAAAAATATTTTTATCCTGATATAGTTGTTTCTTGTAAAGAAGAAAGATTTGAAGATAAGGAAGAGGATACTTTATTAAATCCACTCTTAATTCTAGAAGTTTTGTCAGACTCAACTGAAGCTTACGATAGAGGTGATAAGTTTTTCTATTATCGACAAATAAAATCTTTTGTTGAATATGTCTTGGTATCACAAAAAAACTATCATGTAGAAAGATTTATACGTCAACCTGATAATGCCTGGCTGTATTCAGAATTTAACAATATAGATGATGAAATTAAATTAAGTTCAATAGGCTGTAATATATGTCTAAAAGAAATATATAATAAAGTTCAATTTCATAATAATTTGGAACAAAGTAAAATTGATTCTAACTAAGCTTTGCAATCAATGCAAAAAGCCGCGCGGCTGATGAGCGATGTTATCCTGATGAAACGCCCTTCTTCGCTTCGTCCAAGTCGCTAGCTACTACGGCGGGCGGTTGTCGCTTAGGATAACAAGGCGTTGGAGCGAACAATTTACGTCCCTAGAAAATGCCGTTCAACTTGGGGAGTTAAAACGACTTTAAACAAAAGAAGATATAAAAATGGCTAAAATTGTAAGTTTTATAAATCTTAAAGGCGGAGTTGGTAAAACTACTGTGGCAGTAAATATTGCGTCGATACTTGCTCAAAATCATCATAAGAAGGTGTTGGTCATAGACCTCGACCCTCAGACAAATGCCACGGTGTCTCTTATTAACCAGATAGATTGGCAAAAATTGCACAATCAGAAGCAGACGCTATATCATCTTTTTGACGATATGCTGAATGTTACAAATAATTTTGATATCAATCAGGCGATCGTTAAAAATGTAAGCTCTGTTCAAGGACTTGATTTGTTGCCTTCTAGCCTTGAACTTGTGAATATTCAGGATAATATCCCTGATATAAGCAATAAGATCTATGTAAGTCATATTGATGTGATCGGCAACACAATACAAGATGTAATATCTGATTATGATTACATAATCATCGATTGTCCGCCGAATCTGGGTGCGATAACATTGAACGGAATAAATATCAGTCATCACTATATCATTCCGACGATCCCTGACATTCTCTCGGTCATAGGAATCAACCTTATACTGAACAGGATAGATGACTTCAAGCAACGTAAACGTACATGCAAAATCGAACTGGCAGGAATAATATTTACCAAAATTGACTATCGGACAAATCTTCACTCCTCCACCATGGGACAACTCAGGCAGGGTAGCTTGAGTGGTTATGTGTTTATGAATGAGTTGCCCCAGAGAATTTCGATTGCGGAAGCCCCTATTGATTCACGTCCGTTTGTTGTTTCTCCCACTGCCAAAAAAAAGAAGGATTGGAACACCACTCTTGATCTGATCATAAACATCACAAACGAATTTATGCAACGAACCTGATATGTTTCAGGCTGAGGGGGGCTAACAATGAATAATATTTCAACTGAAGAAATAAAAACATTCGGAAAAATTTTGGGACTGGTTGGCAAATTGATAGAAAAAGACCCTGAGCTAATAGTAAATTTATTGAAATCATCAAACAAGGGTAAAGAGGGCGCGGACAAATCTTCCAAAAGTTCGGAAGTGAAAACGCTCTCGTTAAATGGGCTTGATACAACACTGTTGTTTGATATGGCAAAAGAAAAATCGAAAGAAGAACTGATAAATATTCTTAAAAAGCACGATGCGAATCAGTTGCGTTCTGTTATAAAACAACTTAGCTTCGGTAGCATACGTTCAAAAAGCATTCCGATGCTTTCGGAGTATATTGCAGATCAGCTAAAAAAAAGAACTACAGATGTATTCAGAAATCATTTGTCAGAGGAAATAGGAAGTCATGGTAGTGAAGATGCCGGAAAGTCTCTTCAAAAGCAACCCGCCTAACCACGAGATGAAGCGGGTGGTGGGCTCTTTGCCGAAATTGTTCAGCAAGAAGAGCGTAGGTGTATAAGCGAAGCGTCATACACCTTATACATTCGTTAAATTATTATTTAAATATTGATGGATGACGCTGCGTGGCACAGGTTCAGTTCGATATAAAATACTTAATTAATAAACAAGTTTGGTAAGGTGGGTAACATTTTTTTTGTAGCCTACCTAATTAAATACAACAAATAACCTAACAAATAAAAAGGAGTTAATTATGCAAACCATAACTTTAGAGAGAGAATAATTGGGGTCAGAGAATAATTGGGGTCAGAGTAACATTTATTCTAACTTGGTATTGGAGCCAACGCAAACAGCAGTGCAATTGAAAAATTTACGAACAAGTTTACATACACAATATAATACAATCTAACAATGTTTAAGTGGAATCCAGAAAAGAATAAAATTCTTTACGAAACGAGAGGAATTACATTTGATGATGTTGTACAAGCGATTAGTGATGGATACGCAATATCAGATGTGCCCCATTGGAATAAAGATAAGTATCCTAATCAGAGAATACTAACGGTAATGATTAATAACTACGCTTGTTTAGTGCCATATGTTAGAGACGGTGATGATTATTTTCTCAAAACAATCATTCCGAGTAGAAAAGCAAATAAAAAAGTACAGGGAGAAAAAAATGCTTAAATTAAAAAAAGATTATCAATTGGAAGAGGAAGAAAAAGAAATTCTCGAAGCCTATGAAAATGGTGTATTAGGGATGGGCCCGGTTTCTGAGTCAATTGTATTGGCAGCAAAAGAAACTATGAAGAAAAGCAAAAACATCAATATAAGTATTTCTGAGAATGATTTGGAATCAATTAAACTTTTAGCGGCGAGAGAAGGAATGCCTTACCAAATTTTAATTAGTAGCCTAATCCATAAATACGCATCAGGCTACTTGTAAAATAGAAAAAATAGAAAAAATAGAAAAAATAGAAAAAATAGAAAATAGGAGAAATCCTTGCAGCCTTTGCTTCAAGGAGCGTGGTCGAAGAAGAACCGCCCTACTACAACGGGTGGTTGTCTGTCGATCAGGATAACCAAGCGTTGGAACGGACAATTTACGTCCCTGGAAAATGCCGTTCAACATCTAGCATTAGATGTAATTAGTGATTACAAATATATGAAAGAAAAAGTATATCTCGACTCAAGTATTCCGAGCTATTACTTTGATGAACGTGAATCGTTAGCAAATTTCATTGAGGTCACAAAATCCTGGTGGTCAGAAATGGCTGGTTTTTATGAGGTCTTTATATCCAACGCTGTACTGGAAGAATTAAGTGAGGGTAATTACCCTAGGCAAGAGAAAATTCTTGAGTTTGCATCCAAAATAGAGCTACTTCCTGAATTTGGTGATCTTGAGCCAATTCTTGAATGCTACATTGAAAACTATGTCATGCCTAAAACATTGATAGGTGATGCCGTTCATCTTGCTTATACCAGTTATTATGGAATTGACTATTTATTAACCTGGAATTGCAATCATTTGGCCAATGCAAATAAGAAAAAACATATTCGCGTCATTAATGGTCGTCTTGGTTTATCAACACCAGAAATCATTACTCCACTGGAGTTATTTAAGGAGAAAAAAGACAATGATTGAATCAGAATTATTATTGGAAAAATATCGTGTACAGAGAAAATTATCAGCAGAAAGCAGCTCAATCAGAGAATATTTAGCTAAAACTCGTATTACAGCTAACAAAGTTGCCCAAACATACGGTTTTTCTTTGCATTACGCTCAAATACCTAACTTAGGCATCCACATCCAGCCGACTTCTGCTCCGCTATGCTCCGCAGAGGCGACTGATGCCTAGCGTTATCCTGATGAACTGCTCCGCCCTACCTGCGCTTCGTCCAAGTAAGTCGCTTCGGGCGGTTGTCGCTCAGGAAACCAGGCATTAGAGCGGACAATTTACGTCCTTGGAAAATGCTGCTCAACATTCGGCATTAGATTAGCTTCACACATAATTAAAGTAGAAGTCACAAAAAAATATAGATATTTAAATGAAATACATGATATGGAATAACAACGGCGGCGTTGGGAAAACCTTTATAACTTACGCGTGTGGACTCATAGTATGCTATAAGTAATCCAGATAAGAATGTGGTAGTTGCTGATCTATGTCCACAAGCGAATGTCTCTGAGATGCTATAAGGAGTTAATTATGCAAACCATAACTTTAAAAATAGAAGATGGCATAAATGATAAGTTTTTATGGCTTTTAAATCATTTCTCAAAAGACGAACTTGAAATACTTGATAAAACAACTTATCAAACAGATGATGAATATTTAAAAAGTATCAAAGGAATGGAACAAAGTATCATAAAAGCTTCTAAAGATTCTATAGAAAATTACGTTGCTGAGGATAAATTGGATTGGTAACTATGTATAAATTACTATTTTCCCCTCAAGCTCAAAAAGATGCTAAAAAAATAGCTATGGGTGGATTAAAATCAAAGGCACAAAAATTATTAGCTATAATAAAATTAGAGCCTTTAAAATATCCGCCTAAATTATGAGTGAATTAAGGATAACGTAAATGTCTTATGGTACATTTAATTCAGTTGGAGAAGTCGCAGAAAAATTTGATATTGAAGTAGTTAATAGAACATCATTTATCAAAAAAAAATCATTTGAAATTTCAGATATATTCATATCTATGATAGAAGAAGAGTTACATGATGATACTAATTATGTCAGTGAATATGCAATTTGTGAGGCTATCATTAGGCCTGTTTTAAAAATCGTTGCAAAAAATTATTCTCTCAAAGTTTGGTCTCATGTCTCTTATGATGTAGATAAAGAAAAGGGATTAGTTGGAAAACCTGATTATTTAATTGCTGCAAGAACCAAATATGGGACAATGGCAAGACCGTCCCTTTGTGTGATAGAAGCCAAACAAGATAATTTTGATGAAGGGTGGACACAAGCTTTAGCTGAAATGGTAGCATCTTCTTTACTTGGAGCAACAATTTGTTATGGAATAGTATCAACCGGTGAATTTTGGCAATTTGGAAAATTAGAAAACAGTATTTTTATGATAGATTCAATATCTACATCCTTAATTGCTGATTTACAAAATGTTCTTGACATTATTAATTGGTTGTTTTGTGAAATTTCGACATTGTAACTCATACTTTTTGTCTCGTTCCAAATGTATCTACATAGAATTTGATAGCTTAATAGAATGTAATTTTAGGATGATTAATTCTAACTAAGCCTTGCAGCCTTTGCTTCAAGCCGTGCGGCTGAAGAGTAGTGTTAGCAATGTAGGGTGGGCAACCGTCTTTTTGTTGTTCACCAAATCAAACACAACTCAAAAAAGCATGATTATTGATTCATCTGGATAGAGCAAAAAGTGAATAGCTAGAAATTTTCTCGAACGTAACCAAAGGAGAATAAATGGCCCAACGAGAACTTGATGATGAGTTTCTTGATGATGAGGAATCGGATGTGGGATCAATAAATCATAGTATGGCACAAACCAAACTCACTAGCCTCCTTGATAATGATGAAAGGTTTGCCACTTTTGTGGAATTAAGTTTGGATGCTTCGGCAATCGACTTAAGTAAATTTAATCTGAAAGCAAAAGACGAATTAGTGCCAGATGTCTGTGTTTATGCCGGTCCACCCCCACAACCGAATCAAGAGATTGAGGATGATCTCTTAAAAGTCTCGCAAATGCCAGATTTGGCCATTGAAGTACTCTCTCCAAGTCAATCGGTTCATTTTCTGGTGAGGAAGATAAAAGCTTATTTTGCACTCGGCGTGAAATCGTGTTGGCTTGTAGAACCTACAGTCGATGTGATCCATGTTTATCCCCAACCGAACCAACATAAAACTTATGATATGAGCGATACCGAAGTGATTGATGAGGTGATGGATATTCATTTACCTATCCAGAAGGTGTTTAAAAGACTTCCTAAAAACATAATAAGTACAACGGATTAAGAACAACAAATCACTTATTGGTTTAAAAAGTTTTTAGCATTTTTATCACCAGAAAATTTACCGTACCAAATTTGTTGAAATTTGGATTCTTGTTGAAATAATATATGCGTAACATCAACTAATAATTCACAATTTACAGGAATGTCAAAATGGATGTAAGAGCGCAAGTTTCAATGACGTTTCACCTAGATAAATGTATTGGCTGTCATACTTGTAGCATTGCTTGCAAGAATATATGGACTGATCGCCAAGGGACTGAATACATGTGGTGGAATAATGTCGAGACTAAACCGGGTACGGGTTATCCGACCAAATGGGAAGATCAGGAAAAATATAAAGGCGGTTGGGAACAAAACGATAATTCTGTTCAATTAAAAGCAACCGGTAAAGTGCGTGGGTATACAAATATTTTTCATCAACCCCATTTACCCACGATGGATGATTATTATGAACCTTGGACTTACAAATACAGTGATTTGTTTAATGCGCCACCGGGAGATGATCAACCGACCGCTCGTCCTATTTCGTTAGTCACCGGAGAACATATTGACATTAATGCCGGACCGAATTGGGATGATGACTTAAGCGGTTCTACTGTTTATGCCGATAATGATCCGAATTTTAAAGATTTAAGTGACGCTCAAAAGCAAGCACTTTTTGAAATAGAAAAGTTGGTATTTTTTTATGTGCCACGAATATGTAATCATTGTTTGAATCCTAGTTGTGTGGCATCTTGTCCATCTGGTGCGCTCTATAAGCGTGGTGAAGATGGTATTGTGTTGCTTGATCAAGAAGTCTGTAGAGCATGGCGTTACTGTGTGTCAGCTTGTCCTTACAAAAAGAGTTATTTTAATTGGCGCACTGGTAAATCAGAAAAATGTATTCTTTGTTATCCAAGATTAGAATCTGGACAACCACCAGCTTGTTTCCATTCTTGTGTGGGCCGTATTCGTTACTTGGGTGTGTTGTTATACGATGCGGATAAAATTGAAGAGACTGCTTCTGCGCCTAATGATGAGTTAGTCCAACGTCAACGTGACATGATTTTGGATCCGTTTGATCCTGAAGTGATTGCCCAAGCTGAAAAAGATGGTGTGCATTTTTCGATGGTTGAAGCTGCACAAAAATCTCCCGTTTACAAATTTGTGAAAGAATGGGAAATGGCTTTGCCGTTGCATCCTGAATTTCGGACGTTGCCTATGCTTTTCTATATTCCACCCTTGTTACCGGTGTTGGGTTATGTGAAGGATGGGATTTATAATGTTGATAACGAAAATTATTTTGGTTCTATGGAGAAAGCGCGGGTGCCTATCGAATATATGGCCCGTTTGTTTGCAGCGGGCAATGCTGATATGGTACGTCCAGTCATGGAAAAATTATTGACCGTGCGTTCATACAAACGTTCAGAACAAGTTGGTGATGTCAATAAAGCTGAACTTGAAGAGATGATGAAAAAGACCGGCTTAACCGCTGAAAAGTGTGAAGCTATCTATCGCTTGACTTCACTGCCTACATTTGAAGAACGTTTTGTGATACCACCGATGCACCGTGAATATGTAGCCGAAGAACTCATGGGCGATCCTTATGCCTTTAAAGCTGAAGCTGGTGTTGGCGGTTTCAAAAGTCCTCCAGAACGTGGTTTGTAAATTGGTAAAAATGAAAAATCCTCCCCTACCTTCCTTTACAAAAAAAGGGAGTTCCCCACTTTGAAAAAGGGAGGTTAGGGGTTTCAATGAGGGCGAACTCGTAGGTTCGCCCCTACATTGCGCCCGTAAGGGCGAACCAGCAGCTGGTTCGCCCTAAAATTATTACCTCTATAGAATGAAAAATGAAAATGAAGAGAATCAGCAACTGCTTTATCGTTGCTTTTCTCAATTATTAGATTATCCTACACTGGCTTTGACTGAACAAATCCGTCAATCTATAGACTTGCTTCAAATTAATTATGCGAATGAAGCAGAATCAATGGCTGATTTCCTGACTTTTGTTGAAGATACGCCATTTGGACGATTAGAAGAAGTTTATACGGGGACATTTGACATCAATCCGGCGTGTCATATTTTTGCGGGTCATATTTTGTTTGGAGAAAGTTTCAAACGAGGCTCGTTTATGGCAAGATTGGAAGAAGAATATCAAACACATCATTTTGATAAAGGGGCAGAATTATCTGATCATATTCCAGTCATGCTCAGGTTTTTAAGTACACTGGATTTGAATAACGCTGATGCCAATGATTTGATAAAGGATTGTCTTCTTCCCGTTTTTCAAAAAATGAATACCAATTTTGAGGACAATTCACCAAATCCTTATCGACCTGTCCTTCGTAATACATTGATTATTTTGGAAGGTGGTGAGCAGTAAATAATGCTAATGTAGGATGGGGGCAAGCTATTATAATTGCCCGATTTACTCGTTTACTCAAAATGACAATGTCGATCACACTTAATATGATAAGCCTAATATTTTAAATTGAATTGTTAAGCTTTATGTATAATATGAATTGATAATTGATAATTGATAATTGATAACTGATAACTGATAACTGATAACTGATAACTGAGTTGGGAGAAAACAGAATGACTTTTGATCAATTCCTATACGGTGTTTTTCCTTATATCTGTGTTGCTGTTGCCATTGTCGCCACATTTTGGCGATATTTTACCGATAAATTTTCTTATTCAAGTTTATCGTCTCAATTTTTAGAAAATCGGCAACTGTTTTGGGGTTCAGTTGCATGGCACTATGGTATTTTAGTCGTGCTTGCAGCCCATTTATTGGGCTTTTTAATCCCTGAGAGCATTTTGTGGTGGAACAGTGTGCCGGTACGTTTGTATGTCCTAGAACTCACCGGATTTGTTTTTGGTATCTTGGCAGTCGTTGGACTTGTGATACTTATCCATAGACGCTTCACCAGTTCTCGCATTCGAGTGGTGACTTCACCGATGGATATAGCTCTTTATGCTTCTCTATTGCTTCAAGTTGCAATCGGGGTATGGTTAGCAATGACGTTACGTTGGGGGTCTTCTTGGTATGCCTCATTTGCGGTTCCCTACTTGTGGTCATTGTTTGAATTAAGGCCCAATGTTGCTTTAGTCAATAATTTACCCGTGATAGTGCAAATACACATTATTAACGCATTTGTGCTTATTTTGTTAATACCTTTTACTCGTTTGGTTCACCTTTTATCTTTCCCCTACAAATACTTCTTTAGGCCCCATCAAGTGGTTAGATGGAATCGACGGGCTCCAATTATTGGTCCATTAATACCATAAATTTTCGGTAGTGCTAAAAGTAAGTAGTCATTTTAGAGTCCAAGCTTTCTGTTTGGGTTTGATTTTTAAGGCACCAGGGTCCTTCAGAGATTGAAGGACCCCGCTTTATTCCAGCCATCTTCCCCCTCGAACTCGAACTCTCTTAAGACACGCAGGTTCGCCCTTTTATGCGAGATTTCGGTAGGGCCCTGCTCATTGAGCCTTCCTAGATATCAATATACCCCCCTTCAATTATTTGATTTACAAATATTTTACTAAAATTTACTGCCATTTTGCTTTAAAAAATTCTGCCTTCCAATATTTCATTCTCCGTTTCCCCAAATACATCAGTTCTGAATATCTTTGCTCAAGCCAAAAAAAGTTAAACCAAAATTGGAATTTCAATAATGGATGTATTATAGTTATTCAAAAAAGTTTTGGAACACAATTTATTTGGATCACGATATGTTAAACAAACAAGATAAAATTCATATTACCATCAATAGTTTTATTGGTCTTTTTAGTATTGTTGTTACCCTCGTTATATACTTTGAAATTGATTTTTCCTTAATTTTTGATTTTAATCTTTCTCTGATGATGCTAATTTTGTTAGTTATTTTTGCCGGAATTAGCATCTTCTTTTTAGGTAAAGCGTTATTATTGTTTCTTTTACGTCAAAAACCACCGGTACCTATACCTGAACCTAAACCGGTACCCAATAATCTTTTAGAAACAGACGATATTTTTTTATATGAGCAATTTGAAAGATTTCATCAAGCGCAAGCGATTATTTTATTAGCACAAGCATATCGGATAACGCCATTGATTTTAGGCAATATTGAGCAATCATTACAAGAACGTTTTGGAATAGAAAATACTTATCATTTAGTGCCAGTAGCAGGGAATACTGTTGAGCCAGCCACGTATTTTTCGCATTTAGCCCAGCAATTAAATTTGTCGGAAAAAGTGGAAAATGGGGCCCAATTCGAGTCGATTTTGGACCGGAAATTAAAAAATGGTGAACACCTTGGTTTACTGATTTCTAGTTTGGAGAAAGGAGATGGTCATCGAGCGACGGAATTAGCGAGTCTATTGCGTAATCTGTTGGAACACCATCAGTTGTCTTTCCATTTATTATTTTGTGGTGGACAAAAGTTAGCGGAATTACGCTTTGCGAATGGCGATTTATCCTTATTGAATTGTGCCGCGGTGGGCTATTGGCCTGAGTTGACTGGGCCCGACGTGCAACAATTCTATGAACAAGCTTATTCTGAGCAACCGTCGTTGACGGATGAACAAGCGCAGGCATTGCTTGAAGTTAGTGGTGGACATCCGACATTGTTAGCGCATTGTTTTGATTATTGGGCAAAAGATCAGCTCATTGAAACCTATTCCCAGCAATTACAGCAAGAAGATGTGTTAGTGGGTGCTTTTACGCCGTTTTTAAACAAGCCCGATTTAGCGCAACAAATGGTAGAACGATTAGCCAAATTGGATATTTGTCCGGCGACTCCTTATATTTATGATGAGTTATTACGACAATTATATTGGGCGAATTTATTGGTGAAACGTGAAGGGCGTTTAGTCTGGCGATGTGAAGCCATACTGCAGGCGGGGATGAGTATTTTAGGAACCATGAAAACCATGAGCTAAAGTTCGACAAGTTTATGGGTTTTACGACGAATGAATGTTCTGAATTGGAAATTGACAGAATTTTTGAGTGCAAGTATTCTAGTGCAGGAGGGCGGAAGTTTCCAAGCCTCTTAGAAATCCGATTTTTTGAAAAAATCGGATTTCTTTTGCCGAAAAGTGGCCTTTGAATTTCCGCCCTCCTGTACTAGTTATTGATTTTATTTTAGAACCGGTAAAGAAAACGAAACAAGATGACAAATGAACGATTAAATTTATCAGAATGTAAGGGGTTTGAATGGGATGCGGGTAATTCTGATAAAAATTGGATTGCACACAAAGTTTCTCGTTCGGAATGTGAACAAATTTTTTTCAATCATCCACTTTTAATTGCAGATGATGATAAACATTCACAATCAGAAGAAAGATATTTTGCGTTAGGTAAAACCAATACGAGACGAAAATTATTCGTCAGTTTTACCGCTCGTAATTATTTAATTCGTGTGATTTCAGCACGCGATATGACTAAAAATGAAAAGAGGAGTTACAGTCTTTTATGAAAACATTACCTACCTTTGAAACTGAAGAGCAAGAACGTGAGTTTTGGTCTTCACATGACTCAACAGAATACGTGGATTGGGAAAGAGCCAAATTAGTTTCTATGCCGAATTTGAAACCATCGGTTCAAACTCTCTCAATTCAATTGCCCGAATCAATACTTGATGGGTTAAAAACTTTAGCTAATAAATGGGATGTTTCTTATCAAGAATTGTTGAAGATTTTTTTGGCAGAACGGATAGAAAAAGAACTTGGGTAACATCAGCTACCCAAATACTTGATGAAATGCCGGACCTTGAACTGGCTGATATTCAAGCTTGTCTACAATTCGCCTCAAATGAACATTAATAATTTTTTTGTCTGAATCAGGATTTTCAGAATAAAAACCAAGGAAAGGTCTTGACTTTAATTCTGTAAATTTTATCATTCTGAAAATTCTGATTCAGACAATTTCTAAAGGAACCACAATATGTTAATAGATTTTCGTCTGGAATATTGGATAGAGGATGGTTGGTATATAGGACATCTTAAAGATGTGCCGGGCATTTTTAGTCAAGGTGAAACCCTTAAAGAATTACAAGAAAACATCAAAGATGCTTACTATATGATGAAAGCCACTGATAAAACTGATTCTCATGAATTCAATTCTCACCTAACAAAAATAGGTATTGAAGTGTGAAAAGAGGAAATTTTATTCGAGAATTAGTGAATGCTGGCTGTTATCTCAAACGACATGGTAGTAAACATGACATCTATGCCAATCCCCATAATGGTAAACAAGCTCCTGTCCCCCGTCATCCTGAAATTAAAGAAATGTTGATAAAAAAGATAAAAGGACAACTGGGTATTTAATGGACTTAAAGAATTAGCCTGATTTTTTAATTTTAAGGTTTTGACTCTTACCACCGAACAGTTTTATTAACTCATTGAATATTCAGTATAATAGATTAAGAAATTCACGAATGATTATTTACCTCTTATTTTTATAATCCATTGTCTAACATCAAAATTTTTAAAAGACTAAGGTTTTTAATTCGTTTATTTTTAAATCCGTTGTACTAAACTGATAGGTGACAAGGGTTTTGACTTTAATTCTGAAACGTCGTTGCCGAAACGAAGCGAGAGCAAATCCTTTAATCCTGAAAATCCTGATTCAGACAACTATAATCCTGTTCAAACAACAAGATATCATAATGAATAAAATAACTCCCCTCATTTTCCTTTGGTTAATTTGCACGCCTCTTTGGGCCGCTGATTCCTTTCCGCCGTTGGTACCTGAAGGCGAGCAATTAGCAAATAGTCCAGAGGAATTAGAAAAATTAATTCAAGATAGTATTGCTCCTTTTGGCGAAATAAAATCAATTACCTATAATCCAGACGGTCAATCTCTTACCGCTGTTTATCAAGATAATACGATACGGATGTGGGAAATAGCAACAGGAAAAGAATTGAGGCATTTGCAAAGGCATATTGATAAAGTAAATTCATCAGCTGCTCACAGCCCTGATGGTCAGCAACGTGCATCGGGTTCTTCTGAGACAGTACAAATATTAGATGTCGCAACGGGTCGGGAACTGATACGTTTAAAAGGACATACTAATCGTGTCACTTCAGTGGCTTACAGCCTTGATGGTAAACAGGTTGCGTCGGGTTCTACTGATGGAACCGTGCGAATTTGGGAAGTTGCCACAGGAAAAGAATTAATGCGATTAGAGAGAGATATGGATGACGTGCATTCAGTGGCTTATCGCCCCGATGGACAACAACTGGCCTCTGGTTCTAAGAATAACACGGTGGGGTTGTGGGAATTAACGACAGGTAAAGAACGGATGCGCTTGAAAGGGCACACTGCTAGGGTAACTTCAGTGGCTTACCACCCTGATGGTCAGCAACTAGTTTCTGGTTCTGATGATAAAATAGTGCGTATTTGGGAAATAGCTACTGGTAAAGAACTAAGGCAATTGCAAGGGCATACTGATGAGATAACTTCAATTGCATACAGCCCTGATGGTCAGCAACTTGCTTCTAGTTCTTTTTATGGCATAGTGCGAGTGTGGGAAGTCGCAACAGGTAAAGAATTAATGCAATTGAAAGGACGTCCTGCCCTGTTAAAAGTCGCAACAGGTAAAGAATTCATGCAATTGAAAGGACATACTCCTCTCCTGTCAGAAATCAAAGTCAAGATATTCACAGAACTTCCTGTCCTGCCAGAAGTCATAACAGGTATAAAATCAATGCTATCTCCTGTCCTGTCAGTAGCTTACAGTCCTGATGGACAACAACTTGCATCGGTATTGGGGATATGGGAAGTGGATACTGGTAAGGAATTAATGCGTTTTGAATTAGGGTATTCTTTTCTAAATTCAGTAGCTTATAGCCCTGATGGTCAAACACTAGCATCAGGTTCTTGGGATAAAACGGTGCAAATATGGAAAGTCGCAACAGGGAAAGAGCTCATACGGTTGGAAGGACATACCAGCGTTGTAGATTCAGTTGCTTATAGTCCCAATGGTCAGCAACTTGCTTCTGGTTCTGATGATAAGACGGTGCGAATATGGAAAGTCGCAACAGGGAAAGAGGTGATGCGATTGGAAGGACATACTGATGGGGTAAATTCAGTTGCTTATCATTCTGATGGTCAACAACTTATTTCAGGTTCTTCGGATGGCACGGTGCGGGTGTGGGATAGTAAAACTGGAAAAACACAACAAATTTTAGTTGGTGGAAAAAATAACACTTGGTTAAGCTGCCAATATGATACCGGTCGTTGTTTACGTTATGATGATGGGCGTTTGTTAAAACGCAAAGATGAAAAAGGTTTTCTATCTCCCGTATTACCCCCTAAAGAAGCCGGGCAATTAACGATTATTGACTCTCCAAAACAGTTACAAATCGAAGAAGCCAATCCTCAAACCTTTACCATAACCGTTAAAAATACTGGAGAAGGGCGTATTTTTTGGGTAGATATTATTCACGATATTATCCGCGATAAAAGTAATCAATCTCCCTTACTGTTTTACAAACCTGAAACAATCGTTGTTTTAGAACCAAATCAAGAAAAAACGCTTCAACTTCAAGTATCTGCTTTAGAAAACTATAGCCATCCACCCGGTGAAAACCAAGCGATATTAAAACTAGGCATTACCCATGCTTATGGTGAATTAGAACCGCTAAAAATTCCGATAACGGTTTACACACCCAAATTAGAGATACTTGATGTGAGTATTAATCAACAATTTATTACCAAAAACCTATTAGTTTCATTAAAAAACGCTGGACAACAAATCTTAGCAAAAACGCAATTTATAGCCAAAATTGCGGACATCACGTTAACTAAAGTGACTCTTTCTAAAGCAGATAAAGAAGAAAATTTCACTGTCTCTTTTGCGTTACCTAATGAACTAGAACTCAATGAAGACAGCCATTTAATGTTAGTCGCACGTAAATCAACCTTACCGATACATCAATGGACATTTCCAGATCAACCCATACAATTGCCACCTCCCCCTTGGTATTTATACGCCACCGTTGTTTTGGGGATTGTTATTTTCATGGCCCTGATTTATTACTGGCGGGTTTTTCGGCATCCGTTGCTGTTGTCGGTGTCCGCGCCTCAACAAAAACTCTATGAGATTCCCCTCGAACAATTACCGCTGTTACAAAACTTATTAAAAAGGTCAAAACGCTGGAAAACTGTGCTTAGCGATTATCAAATTCCGGCCAGTCGTTGGCAAATGGCCCTTGATTTTTACCACCAACCCCAAGCAAATCTATTAAGCCAACCGCTGGCCCCTATTATCGCCAAAACGGAAAATCCACTTCCATGGCTATTGATTGTCTATACCAACGAACAATTTATGCTCAATATTCCGCGTTGTTTCATGGCTTTGCCTCCCAAAGATTTGTCCGCCGAGGAGATAATCACCCAAGTCAAAACGGTTGCCGGAACGACACAAATCAATCTTTGTCTTATTTTAACCACTGATATAGAACAACGTACTCTGCTAATCCAGCAACGACAAACCCTCAAAAAAGATAACATCAGTTGGGTTATTCCAACCAGTGCCGATTTAACGCGCTTACTACTTTCTTCACCCACTAAAACGGATGAGATATTTGCCCAAATCATCGCATCCCAAGTCAAAATTACCCGCATCTCACCCTATATTATTGGTGGTGGTGTCAACAAAGGCAGTATGTTTTTCGGACGCGAGCAATTACTCAGCGATATTCAAAACAATGATCCGCGTAATTACCTCCTGGTTGGCGCACGGCAATTAGGCAAAACCAGCCTATTAAAAGAACTCCAACGCCGTTATCAACAACATCCTGATATTCAATGCTACCTGTTATCGGTAGGCGAAGGCAAAAATAAACTCCAAGACAGTCTAAAACGCTTAAATACCGAACTTCAGTTACCCCAAGACAGCGATTTAGAGACGGTACTCAAATGTTTGGCCCATCCACCGGCTGGAACACACACGATTTTGCTCATTGATGAAGCGGATGACTTTATTAAACAAGAAAAACAAAACAACTACACAACCTTGCATACTTTCCGCAGCCTCAGCGAAGAAGGACGGTGTCATTTTATTCTCGCCGGTTTCTGGGAATTATACTCTGCCGCCAGTTTAGACTACCAATCGCCGGTCAAAAACTTCGGCAAAACCCTCACCATCAGTGGATTAGAACCAGAAGCCTGCCACGAACTGATTACCAAACCGATGGCAGCACTCAATATACACTATGCCAATGCTGGCTTAGTGGAACACATTATCGAACAAACCGGTCGAAGAGCGAACTTAATCTCCATTGTTTGCAATGAAATTTTACAGCAACTCGAACAGCGGCGGATTATCGAAGCAACCGATGTTGAAACAGCCTTCGATAGCCAAGCCGTAGAAACAGCCTTTGCTGATTGGGGAGAATTGGTTGGGCCATTAGCCCGCATTATTGTCTATGCGACTATTGAACAAGCACCCTTTACCCTCAAAACATTGTGGCAACAACTCAATGCCGGTAAAATAACCTATCAAGTAGAAGAAGTGAAACAAGCCCTAACGCGCTTGGAGTTATCCTTTATCATCAACCGTCAAAAAGACCAATATAGCTATCGGGTACCGTTATTCTGCGAGATGCTCAAAAGACAAGGCCCGCAAGAAATGTTACAAGAAGAATTAAAGCATTTTTAGGGCCAAAATTGGGCCCTTGTCATTTCGAGCGAAACGAGAAATCTCTATTTTTTTATCGGCCATTAAGGGCAGACACACAGGTCTGCCCCTACAAAACCTCACCTCGCGTTTTACTGTAGGGGCAGACCTGCGTGTCTGCCCTCCTATCCTACGTGTCTGTCCTCCTGCGTGTCTGCCCTTACTACCTCATTATCAAATCGGTACTTCAACTTGACGCAAAATGCCTTTGATGACACTTTCGCCGCTTAATCCACTAAATCGTGCTTGTGAATCGACTTTTAACCGATGGGCAATCACTGGTACGGCAAGTTCTTGAATCTGATCGGGGGTAACAAACTCCATGCCATCAAATAAAGCAAGTGCTTGGGCTGCTTTCATCAATGTCAATGAAGCACGTGGACTGGCTCCCATTTGTATACCGGGAGCGTTGCGCGTTGCGCCAACTAAATCAACAATATAGCGTTTTAATTCCTCACTGATACGCACCGCTTGAACAGCTTGTCTTAATTGATGAATCTCGTTTTGAGTGGCACAAGGTTCAATCGTTTGAATGGTTTGCTGTTGTGCGGTGAGAATTTGGACTTCTTCTTCGGCGCTGACGTAGCCCAAACTAAAACGCATCGCAAAACGATCCATTTGAGCTTCGGGTAATGGATAAGTCCCATGAAATTCAATGGGATTTTGGGTAGCCATCACAAAAAAGCATTCACCTAATAGATGACGCTCACCGTCGATGGTGACTTGTTTTTCGCCCATTGCTTCTAACAGAGCCGATTGGGTTCTGGGAGAAGCGCGATTAATTTCATCCGCCAATAAAATTTCCGTAAATATCGGGCCCTTATGAAAACGGAACGAATGTTCACGTTGGTCAAAAATCGACACGCCTAAAATATCAGAGGGTAGCAAATCTGGTGTAAATTGAATCCGTTGAAATTCCATTTGTAGAGATTGTGCTAATGCTTTAGCTAATGTGGTTTTGCCAGTGCCCGGCAAATCCTCTAATAAAACATGTCCACCACTGGCGAAAGCGGCTAATAGTTTTCTGATGGCATCAGTTTTTCCCGTGATAATTTTTTCAAGATTAGCCACTATCTTTTGATAGATTGTTAAGGTAGATTTGTCGTTTGTGTGCATGGTATGAATTTTTGAAAAACAAACCCAAAGCTAAAGCTTTGGACTCCAAAATCTCAACTTCGGACTTGGAGTCCAAAGCTTTAGCTTTGGATATCATTGTTGATTTTTAGAGATAACGCATTCCAAACTTGTTCGGCTGATAAGTCTTCATAACAAGCTGGAAAAACGGTAGATAATCCACGATAAGTACATTTTTTATTGAAACAGGGGGCACAAGGAAAATGGGTTCGTAAATGCGTTTGATGTTGTCCATAAGTGCCGGTTCGTCCGGGTTCTGTTGCGCCATATAAAGTAATTGATGGTACGGCTAAAGCAGCCGCTAGATGAGCAAGACCCGTATCGACACCAACAATGGCCCTTGCTTGTGCTAGTTCCATCGCGATATCGTGTAGATTACTTTTAGGAATCAGGCTAATTTTCTGGGGATTAAGAGAAGCAAGTTGTTGGGCACGCTGATATTCTTGGCTATTGCCCCAGGGTAAACGTACATTGAAACCGGCCCCAACTGCTTTTTGTGCTAATGCCAACCAATAGCTATCGGGCCAATGTTTGGTGGGCCAGGTGGTACCATGTAAAAATATTATTGTGGGCCATTTTTGGTCAGGTTTTGAAATCGGTTGGAAATGATGAATAATCCCATAATCTGGCGGCGTATCTGATACTGGATAATCTAGCACGGTTGCGAATAGTTGCCTAACTCTTGTCACCGCATGTTGATTTTTGGGGATGCTATAACGTTGTTGATAAGCAAGTGCGGCAAGCGGTTCTCGCGCTGAATGACGATTTAAACCACAACGCAGTCCCCGCGCTTTATAAGCCAAAAAAGCACTTTTGAGTAATCCTTGAGCATCAATAATTTTATCATAGTGTTGTTGGGTCAACGTTTGGATAAATTGATGCCAAGTACCACTTTTCAGCGTTTGCCAAGGGTGTTTGCGCCAGCGTCTTAATGCGACCGGCATAACGCGCTTGACTGCTGGATGCCACGTTGGAATTTCAGCAAAAGCCTCTTCAACAACCCAATCACATTGTAAATCAGGATAATATTGAAGTGCATCTGTCAAAGCCGGTAAAGTATGAATAACATCGCCCAAAGAAGATGTTTTTATGATTAATAAGTGCATGAAAATGGTGAATGATAAATGAAAACCTAAAAAATTAATTGTTCCTATTTTTATTCCGAGTTATAGTAATCCTTCATTCGTTAATATAAACTTTGTCATTTTGAAAAAAGGAGTGACGCGGAGCGTCACATAAGGATTCCAACGCCGGAGCGTTGGAACCAGAAAAAACTTTTTAGCCCAAACCTGACAGGTTTTAAAAACCGGTCTTAGCTTCAGGTATTTAGGTTGGTGAGCTTGTCGAACCATTTTATTCTCATTCTTTACCATTCTCAGGATATTCACATAAATCTGCAATGACACATTCTTCACATTTCGGCTTACGCGCTGTGCAAACATAACGTCCATGTAAAATGAGCCAATGATGAGCGTTTTTTTGATATTTTTTCGGTACAGTCTTTAATAATTGCTCTTCAACTTGTCGCACCGTTTTACCAGGCGCTAACCCGGTCCGATTAGCCAATCTAAAAATATGCGTATCAACCGCAATCGTTGATTCACCAAAAGCGGTATTTAAAATCACATTGGCGGTTTTTCGTCCTACGCCTGGTAAGGCTTCCAACGCTTGACGTTCTCGCGGTACCTTTCCATCATGTTGCTTTAATAAAATATCACAAGTTTGAATAATATTACGTGCTTTGTTATTAAACAAACCGATGGTTTTTATGTAGTTCTTTAATTTCTCTTCACCTAATTCCCAGATAGCTTGAGCCGTGTTAGCAACTTTGAATAGTGAAATGGTTGCTTTATTCACGCTTTTATCGGTCGCTTGAGCAGAAAGCATGACAGCAATGAGTAATTCAAAAGGCGTTGTGTAATTGAGTTCCGTTGTTGGTTCTGGATTTTGTGCTTGTAATCGAGCAAAAATGGTTTGGCGTTGTTTAGTGTTCATGGTAGGAAATGGTAGGAATAATTCATGTTTCGAGAATTCGCTTTTGCTAAATTCCAAAGCTAAAGCTTTGGGACTCCTCCTTAGCTTGGAGTCCAAAGTTAAAGCTTTGGACTCCACTCGCCTAGAATTTTAGGTAGTCCCTACAAACTGATAGAGGTGATTATTTTTAGTGGGCAAGCGGGAGATAGAACCGTGGATTTTTATAACGTATAAGGCCCCCCTTGCCCACCCTACGAATCCGTTCAATGATTTGTAAATAATTGATTTTTAATACCGGCATGGATTTGTAGGGACTACCGAATTTTAGAGTTCAAAGCTTTAGTTAGCTTTAAACGGTTTTTTGATCCGATACTGGTTCAACTGTTATTATTGAAATTTTGTCATAAAAAATCATAAATAACAATGAAAAGCCTAACACAATAAATAACCCACCGAATTCAAGTAACCAAATCGTTACAAAAGACAAAGTTTTGATACCTCTTGGCATGGCAAAAGCAAACCATAACTCTCGGCTGTTATCAATTGCGACTATTTTAAAGGGTTGACTGGGAACTGGAACATAACAAGAAAACCAACTTTCCTTGGCTAACTTGGACGGTGTAATAACAATTGGCTCAGATTGCCCTTCTACCACCAGTTGTAATGTTAAATTTTCTTTTCCCAAATAACCGGCTACCGGGATTTCCATCACCCGATAATTGAGTTGAATGGATTCACTTTCAAATTTCCCAATACCTTGATTACGTTTTAGATTATAAGAGCCTAATACAGTTTCATTTTGATATTTTCCTGTTGTCGGGTAAAAACCGTTAGGCACAAAGGCTGATTGTTTGTAGGCCGCTTGAAGTAATGGTGGCATGGCAAAATGATGGGGCAAAATAGTCTGTAGGTGTGGATTAGCCAATAAACCAGCGAGACGCTCCGGACGAGGATAAGGAATATGCAAATGCGGTTTATTTGTTAAGGCATTTAATTGACCGGTGCGAATGAATTCGCGGGTATATTTCAGTTGTTCAACGCCTTGTCTATATTTCTGTTGTATCATTGGCCCTGAATATTGGACAGTGACTCCAACTATCCCTAATATCATCAATAATATCCATAAACCGGCCAAATAATTAGTATATTGCTTCATCAAACGTGGTAAGCCAAACCAGGCTTGATTCATCAAATAGAATGCTACTAAATTGACGAGGATTCCTAGTGCAAGAATCTCCATATATCTCCAAGCAATAAAACTCACATTACCTCTCGCATAACCTATACTCGCCGCTTGCAAGATAATCCATCCGCCTAATGCTAAAACAAACGACTCAGCCGGTAAAGGCAGCCGACGTAATAGTATGATTCTGAAAACTAATGCGATGAAGGGCCCATAAACGAACAAACTCAGCCAAGGATAAGGAACCCAAGGCCACGCGAGTGCTTTACCAAAGGTTAGGAAAAAAACGCCAACACTATCCGCTTGTAAAGTCGCATGACCTGGAACTTTAACAATCCACATCACACAGAATATGGTGATAAAAAAGCTCATCAATAGGGTGGGCCAATGAGAACGACGCTGGTTAGTATCTACGATGATGAGGTACAATTTAAGTACCATAATCACTAGCAAAATAAAAAAGCCAGACGCTAAACTCAAATAACTCAATAATGCACTGATAGCACCTATCCACCACTTGAAACTAAAATTATCATGTAGTAATAATCCCCATAAAGCAATGAGACTGAATAGCATCATAAAATAAAAAGCCGATTGAAAACCGGCTAAAATATTCTCCCATCCATAAGGCATACTCCACAATAAAGCCACAATAAATAATAGCCAATTTTGAAAGTTTTGCTTTAATAATTGATTCAGAATAATCACCAAAATAACAGCGGTTAGTGTAGATAACAGCGCGTTAGCTGCCATTTCTACTAATGGATTCCATTGTCCGCCATTTAAAATCAATAAGAGCAAACTCCATAAGCGGGTAAACAAAATTCTATGTTCATTATGATTAGCGACTAAATCACTTAAAGTTAGCGTACCATTCAACCAAGGCAAGAACAGAGCAGCCGCTTCTGAATCCCATTGATCCCAAAAAGGCACCGCACTGCCAAAATGGTGGATGAGCCATAGTCTCGCACCAAAAATCACGAGGGCCATCGCTAATAATTTAAAGTAGAAAATACGGTTGTTATGTGTGATATTCATCATGCGTTTAATGCGTTATCGCGTTATATAGCTGTTCAGAAAAATAATTTTAGGGCGAACACGCAGGTTCGCCCTTTTGAAAATCATTTACTATTTCTTTAAGAAATAGCATTTGTAGAAATTTCTATGCTTTGGATTTTAGAACTGTTGCTTAACATGCTGATAAAGCAACATATCAAGACGATTGTATTTCTCTAAAGCAGCTTTGGTTTGGGCATCAACTTTATCAATCTGCTTACTGGGTACCGCATTGAGGTAAGGAATCTCATAAGACGATGTCCAGCCTAATTTTTTACTCAGCAACTCCACTGATTCAGCCATTTTTTCCACCAGTCCGACAAAACAAAAAAAATTTTCAATATTATCAATGGCTTGTTCAAGTACACGATCATCATCAAGCAGATCATTTGGCTTATAAGGGGCTATCATACGAGTCATTAGATTATTCGTTTGTGGTGCTTTTTCACCTTTTAACAGCTTTAACAGAGAAACACCACGTTGTATCGCTGCATAATATTCAGCATTAGAATGACAAGCATTGTGATTATAAAAAGAAATCACTCTATCAATTGGATTCCGTAACAGAGTGACATATTGGGCTTGAATATTTAAAAGTTCATGGATACCAAATAAGGTATGACCATATAATATTTGGGTATCAGGTAATTGGCCCTTGATTTCTTCAATCACAGCCGGTTGATAGGGCCAGGGATAGTAGAGTGGTAGACATTGTTTACCGGGGTACACGTTTTGAATGAGTTGGCGTAAAGAAGTCCCAGCGGTTTTAGGAATATGTAAAAAGATTATTTTTTGGTCCATGATTTGATTTCTGCTTAGTTTTATTCATTGATTTTGATGAATACGAAAGCATTTTAACAAAAGCCAATTTAAATGCAATCAAGAAAAATATTATTTAAGGCGGAAATAAAGGTTTTAGTGATTATTCTGAGGAAAAAAAAAGCCCAAGGCATAAATATGCCAAGCCTATTCGTTGTTTGCTTTTCAAATTCGTTGTAATAAAAAAAGCCCCAAGGCATACACACGCCAAGGGGCTTTATTTTATTGTCTGAATCAAGATAATGAGTACAACGAATTTGAGAATTAATTGTCTGAATCAGGATTTGCAAGATTTTAGGATTTACAGGATAAAAAACCAAAACCTCTGGGGTTTTATTCTGAAAATTCTCAAATTCTGTAAATCCTGATTCAGACAAAAGGGACAAAGGATACTCGCTATTTAAGGAATAGGAGGAACATGAAGATAAGATTCTTGTAATACTTTGGTGCATTTCCCGTAAATGCTGTGTGTTCCAGTATATCTGCCATGATTTCCATAGTGTTTTTCTGAACAGATAGTAATTTTACTCGTAAGACACCGACCTTCTATCGTGTTAGTTGCAGAACCACTACAAGCCGTTTTTATATAGTCAACATCAATTCCATATCCAGGACCACCATTATTACCTACTGGACCTCGTGAATTAGTTTTAGTTTGACTATAATCCACTTCACAATTTTCAGGCAAACACGCTGATCCACTTTTTGAACGAGTGTGCATTTTAGAACCATTATCAACATCCATAACGATTTGAAAACTAGGTTGGACGGAATATTTTTGTATTCTTGGTGGCATTACTTGTATCCCATGCAACCATTCAAGGTTGTAGTCATGCAGATTATCAAAAGCTTCGTCCCTTTTACTCAAGCAAAGCGTCAGATCACTAAAACACCACATGCCGGCATGACTTAACAATTCAATGTTGATATCCAATGCCTGTTCCATATCACGTAGATATTGTTTGACTTCTGGCGTAAATTGATCACCAAAATCATCCAGCCAACTTCTGGTCAATAGCAGATCGCTATATTGCCATTCAAACTCATAAGCTAATTCTTTACGAGCTTCAATGATTTCTGGAGTCAACGGTTCCAATTCAATTGGTATACCCATATCTTTATATGACACACCTTGGTAACCAAGAATATGCGGTATATTGTCTATGCTATTGGCAAAATCACCTTTAGCATAGTTGATAGCGTTCTGCATGGCTTGTTGGCATTTATCAAATTGTGTCAATTTACAGGTCAAAAATGGAGACAAGCCATTACCAGTACCAAAGATATTCGCTAATTTCGTTGTATCACCACCGACTTGATGGGCACTCAAAGTCACTTTTCCTGTTTCTTTAACAACACTGGAAGTTTTGTCGATTTGGATGCTCATATCAGTGACTTTATATTCGCCTTCAATTTTGGCAAAGAATTCTTTCTTGCTTTCGGCGTTGGTAAAGTCAAATTTCATCGCCATATACAAACTACCACCGCGTTCGGTCTGAAAGACAAATTGATCACCACAGGCACTTCTAAAGCATTGATTACCTTTATTGTGCATCTGTTGACCAAATTCACTGAGACCATTTTGATTGAATTGCCCATTAGATAAACGGACATCAACCTTAAAAAGTATGGAACGAGATAATTCCGTTTCTCGATGATCCAAGGCAAATTTGGTTTCAGCCTTCATTTTAAAAAACGTGGCTTTCACATTGAAATTGACTTCGATGCCTAAGTGACGTTTCAGTTCTTCATAATTACTTATCGAGGCAAAATCTAGGTTTGACCAACCACTACCCACTTGAGTGGTGGTACCCTTGAGACAACTTTGCGGTTTGAAGATATCCCGTTGATTATCATAAGCCAATCCCAACGAACCAATAATGTCATCATTTCGCTCCGTTGGCGTAAAATCAGGAAAACAACCAATGATAGTTTCTCCTTGACATTTCAAAGGATAGGTAATGAGGGATTGTTCAGGATCATTTGAACTCAATTGCAAAGTGGCTTCACGCAATTCTTTCTTAGCCGGATTACATTGCATGGTAATCGCTTGATATTCTCCACTGGCCATCGTCAAAGGGAAAGTAGGCGAACTCAGGTTAAAATCACCGCTATTAATGCCACTCATGGTGACAAAATTCACTGTTAAATCATCACCACCCTTGTTACCAATCGTGAGGATATTTTGAGTGACAGTGGTACCCACAAGACTACTACCAAAATCAAGCGTACTACCCGATTCAGGATAGGAATAATACTTGGGTTCTGGTGGTTTTGGTGGTTGTTCGCCACCGCCGGTATTTATATCTTCTACTGTATTCACGCCAACAAGCCCAATACCTGCTGAACTCTCAGAACTCAATCTAACCGTATACTGCCCTGCTGTTAAATCCAAAAGCAAAGCAGCGTCAGTAGACTCAAGAGATTGGGAGAAGTTAGATGGTATTTCACTCGCACGATAATCGGTTTGCCAATTATCATTATCGGCAATAAATGCTCCCTGTAACGTTTGTACCGTGATTTTGGGATCAACCCACTCATCCAAATCCCAACCTCTAATCACCACTTGTTGGGTTCCGCTGCCATCAATGATAAAGCCAGCAATGACATCACTTGAACCGCCTTGAATGGGAGCGCGAGTACTGATGTTAATCAATTTGGTCAGTGGCATAGGGGTAGTGTCTACTCGATTGACTCCAACCAGTCCTAAACCCGGCGAACTCACTGAACTAAGCCGGACGGTGTAATTACCCGCCCCTAAATCCAACAACAAAGCCGCATCCTTAGAATCAAGAGATTGCGAAAAGTTAGTCGATATTTCATTCGCACGAGAGTCAGTTTGCCAATCATCATTATCAGCAATAAATTCACCGGCTAAGGTTTGTACCGTGATTTTGGGATCAACCCAACTATCTAAATTCCAACCTCTTATCACAACCCGTTGCATTCCGGCACCTTCAATCATGAAACCGGCAATAACATCGCCAGCACCGCCTTGGATAGGCGCGCGAGTACTGATATTAGTCAGGTAAGTCGAGCCCGCCGTCGCTGTGACGGAAAACATCGCTGTTAGCAATACACCGAGCCCAAATGCCAGTGGTTTGCAGAGAACATGGTTTAAAAACCGTGATGGGGGCCGTAATATCGGCCATTTCAAAGACATGATTGATTTTCTCCTTAAAATAACTACAAGGATTGTTTATAAAAAAGGATTGGTTTCGTGCTTTGATTTTAATGCTTTCTTAATAAACTATCTTTGGAGTTTATAGAGCGTTAGATACCAAATTGATACTGAACAACATAGAAGGTTTTTTTGAAGAGTGACTACATTATCATATTTAAATTAATTTGGCCATTTTTTTTATGGGCCAGATTGGTTGTTATTGGGATTGTAAAATAATAGGCTGAATTCTGATTCCCAAAAAGCATTTTAGTGATGGGTATTGTTCAATGGTTCATCTAACATTCGCTTGCTTATCTTCGTTTCAAGTGAATAAAAAATTTGGGGATTCTATTAGCAATAACGTATAGTACAAGGTAATCAGATAATTTGTGCTTCAGTACTTATAATGGATTTGTAGGAGAACGACTTCAATTGTCCAAATAAAAACAATAAGGCGATTTCCAGAAATAAATATACCGGGAGTCGGTGCCTGAGCGGTTGGTGAGCTTGTCGAACCATGTCGAAGGCAATTGTCGCGGATGCCTTCGACAAGCTCAGGCACCGGTATAATATTTTCTGGAAATCACCTAAAGTCCTCCCCCAAATCCATTATAAAGAATCAGATTTTAACCCCACCACACAAAAACAAGGTCCATTAGGATGGCCCGGTTCATCAAATTCCACCTTTAACTCATTAAAACCAAAATATTTTAGGGCTGAAATAATATCTTGTTTAGATATCCACATACTAAAATCTTCATTACCACCACAAAAACCGGACCAACCCAACGCATCTTGGTAATTTTGTCGATGTAGTGTATGTTCAAATCCTTGATAATTTTCCGTTATCGTGTCAGTAAATTTACCTGTTTTGAGATTCGGATTTTTTTGAATCTGTTCTTCATCATAATAATGTGTCCATATCATCACCTTAGAACTGACTTTTGAAATCAAATGAATCAATTCTGCCGGTTTTTGCATGTGATACAAGACACCGCTGGCAATACAAATATCATAAGTTTCCGGCGTATGTTTGAGATAAGGTACAAAATCACCCAACAGAAAACGAGCGCGTTTTAAATTGACAATTTCTTTGGTAATTAAACACTTGAGATAAGCACGTGTATTAGATTCAATAGAGAGTATGGAACTGGCACCATGCTGTTCAAGCAAATAAGTATGTCCACCTTCCAACGGCCCAAGTTCAAGCACTTTACAATTTTGAACACCACCAAATTGTTGTATGGCCCAAACCATCCTGGGGTCTTGAAATAATAACGCTTGGCCCGCGACTAATTCCGAATAAGGCGGCGGGAATTTTGAAGACCATTCCCCTTTAAAAATATCTAATGCGTTTTGAGGGGTTGGAAAAGTTTTTATATATTGATCGAGAATATTCATTTCACCAAATTTCTTCCAAACAGAAAAATATTCAAATTGATTGTCCTTGCCTACACTGGCAAAAACACGAGTGGCTTTGAATCTTAACAATTCAAGTGTTTTCAGCATAAAATCACTAAAACTTTGTGAATCCCACACATGAGCATGTTCCCGTCTTTTTTTCACATTGTTGATATGAATGGGTAATTGCCCACTATCATGAAATACTTCAGGATGCACAGCTCGAAGAAAATCAATATAGTGTTCATCCGTCACTTCTGTGACATGATTTGCATATTCGGTTTGCAAGTGTTCAAACGACGTTAAATCACGTTTTTTATCAAAGGTAAAAATTTTATCAGGAATAGAAAGAACAACATGACCTCCGGTTTTAGTGACTCGAAAGATTTCTTCGACCACTTTAATAGGAGTCGCTACATGTTCAAGTACATGATTAATGATGACAAAATCAAAGCGTTCTGCCTCAAATAAGGAAAGTCCTTCTTTATCTAAATCACAAATATAATTGACTTCAACCAAATCATGATTCTTTAATTCAGGAAATTGACAAAGACTATCTTCTTTGGATTGAGCATCACAATACTCAATTTTACAGTGGGCCGGAATAGTGGCTGGTTGATGGAGCGCACCAATTTCCAAACCATGTCCCATCAGTAAATTATAACCTTCTTGTCGATGAGTGAGAGAAGTAGACATTTTATAGAATAGGTGTTCGTCGTTTTTTAATCTTTAAGTGTAGGTCGGGTTAGCTTTGCTGAACACGACATATCTGGTTCAGCAAAGCTAACCCAACCTATACCTATTTTTTAAAAATTTTTTGAATCGGTAAACGAATATCCATTATTTCATCAATGACTTCAGTATCATGTTGCGTATCAAAAAATTTTGAACAAGTTGGTTGCGAATAAACGGTTACTGTTTTTAATGTGGGTATAACTAACCAACAGGATTTAATCCCCATGGCAAAATAAGCTGGGAATTTAGCTAAAACTTCTTCAATGCCTTGCTTAGGTGATAAAATTTCAATAGCTAATAATGGCATCTCTGACATTTTTAATTCATCAAGTGGTTCGCTTAAACCAACTTCACCGGGATAAAGACAGATATCGGGTATGAATTCATCTTTTATTTTTAGGCCAAATTGCTTTAAATCGATCTGACTCGCATCCAAGCTGACATCAACAAATGGCGTGAATCTTTCTTCATTAAAAAATAAACCAGCTATGCGGGTTTGGGTAAAACTATGGTTTCTTGAGGGCATTTTAATGATTTCCTCATGTTCAAAAATATTTTCTTCTAGTTCATTCAATTCACCCATAGATTCATTCCTAAACTTAAGCCAAAGCTAAAACTTTGGACTCCAACAGCACGGTTTGGAGTCCAAAGCTTTAGCTTTGGGGACATAACTAAATAGAAGGCACTCTTGGGGGCCAAGCATAAGCAAAATCTTCAGTATCCAACGTTAAATTGGGACTATAAGTCGGGTCTTTTAGTAACCCTTCTCCCCAACGCTTTTTCATATAAATACATTCACTTTGAAAACGCTTAATTTTTTCTGGCGTATTTTCTACCCCCCGACTGGCAGATTCGTGATGGTACAATTCTGCATAAGGTGTCCATAAGATTCGCCAACCGGCTTCTTTGATGCGTAAACAAAAATCGACATCATTGAACGCAACAGCAAGATTTTCAGCATCCAATCCACCAACTGCTGAATAAATTTCTTTACGCATCAGTAAACAAGCAGCCGTTACCGCAGACAAATTCTGAATTAACGCAATTCGACCAAAATAACCTAGATGATGACGGGGCAGATATTTATGAGAATGTCCAGCAACGCCACCCAATCCAACTATTACCCCACCATGTTGTAAACGGTCATCTGGATACCAAAGTCTGGCTCCTACAGCTCCAATTTCAGGACGTAGTGCGTGGCTAACCATTTCTGTTAACCAACCTGGGCTTATGACTTCTATATCATTATTTAATAGGCCAATGAGTTCTCCACTTGCCTGTTCCACAGCGGCATTATTAATAGCAGGATAGTTGAAGGGATGAGGATAGTCAAACACACGCGCTTGTCCATTAGTTTCCAATTGGCGAAAATAAGCCAATGTTGCTGGATCATCACTATTATTATTGACAATTAAAATTTCAAAGTTTGGGTAATCGGTTTTACTTAAAACGCTTTCGATACAAACCCGCAAGACATCAAGCCCATTATAAGTTGGGATAATCAAAGTCACTAACGGCGGATTCGTTGGCAACTGATATTGCGCCCGAATGGCCCCAGGTAATAAGGACGATTCTGTGACCTGCACTTCAATACCGGTTCGAGCAAAGTGTTCACTGATTGCACGTTGAGCAGCAATAATCGCATAAGGTTTTTCGGTACCATGCAACGCCGTACTGCCGCTGGTCACGCGCCAATGATAAAGCACTCGCGGGATATGAGAGATTTGTTCTGGTTTAATCTGTTCAATGGCTCGCAACGCTAAATCATAATCTTGTGCCCCTTCATACCCTTCTCGAAACCCTTCTATTTTTTTGAGTACATGGGTACGATAAATAATGAGATGCGTGATATAGTTATGCGATAAAAATAAATCGGGATTCCAATCGGGTTTAAAATACGGATCAACGCGTTCCCCATTTTGATTTAATTTATCTTCATCCGAATACCAGAGCATGATGTTAGGATGTTCAATAATGGCATTGGCTACCCAAAATAGTGCAGCCCTCGCTAACTTATCATCATGATCTAAAAAGGTAATAACTTCGCCAGTGACCATTTCAAGGGCCGTATTGGAAGCCGCCGAAATATGCCCATTTTCAGTTCTAAATTGCACTTTAATACGTGAATCACGCCCAGCATATTCTTCTAAAATGCCACGAACATGCGCTTGAGTGGACGCATCATCGGCAATGCAAAGTTCCCAATGGGGATAACTTTGCTGTTGAACCGATTCAATCGCTTCTCGTAACCATTTTTCCTCTGAATTGTAAGTGGGCATTACGATTGAAATGATGGGTTTTATGGGCCACTGTTCAATACGTTCCTGCATACTCGTCAACATTTTGGCAGTCAGGGTGTCATAGTTTTTAATCCAGAGTGGGTAATCTCTTGGATCATGTGTTAATGCTTTTTTTTTTAAGGTTGCCAACAGAGGCACCGATGATTGGTTGGTCGTAGAGGTTACCGGTGTTATCAATGTTGAGGTTACCGGTGTTGAAGCAGAATCGTTCCAGACTTCAATATCTGCCAACAGGCTTTTAATATGGTCTTCAGCCGTCAAACTGGGTTTTCTCAATGTCAAAGCAAATACAAGACGCGTGAAAAATCTGCCTATTTTCCAACTCAATGAGTTAAAAGCAGATATGGTATCTTCTCCTAATGCCGAGACAAAATAGGTCAATTTATGGACATTTTGGTCTTGTAATTGCAATTGATGTGTTACATCAGCAATTTGTTGAGCTTGCTCGGAAACTTGATACTCTCTACCAGCAATATGATTTTGTAATTCTCCTATATGTTCTTCATAAGTTTGTAAGTTATGGTGTAATTCATTATTGTCTTGTTGAAATTTGGTGACCCGTTGTTCAGCACTCACCCATTGTGTTTCATAATTCTTCGCTTGTTGTTGGTAATTCTTCGTTTCTTGTTCTTGTTTTTGTAAAGCGAATGTTACATTTTCCCGTTGTGTTTCTAAATGAATGACGGTTTCTTGATAGTTTGCAATTTCAGCTTGATATTGAGCAATTTCACTTTGATAGTTAGAAATCTCTTGATAACGCTTGGCAATTTCTTCATCGCGTTTAACAATTTCAGCCTCGCTATTGGCGATTTCTTCATCACGTTGCGCAATTTCTGTATTGCACCGGACAATTTCAGCCTCGTTATTGGCGATTTTTTGATCACGCTGTTCAATTTCTTCATCACGCTGTGCAATTTTTTCATCACGCTGTGCAATTTCTTGATCGCGTTTGACAATTTCGTCATTGCGTTTGGCAATTTCTTCATTGCGATGCGCTATTTCTGCTTGACGCAAGTTTAATTCTTCAATATAGCGGGCAATTTCTTGATTGCGTTCATGTATTTCCTCATTACGCTTAACAATTTCTTGATCACGTAAAGCAACTTCGTGATCACGCTGAGCAATTTCTTGATCACGCTGATTAATTTCGTATTCACGTTGCTCAACTTCTTGTTGATAAGAAAGTATTTGCTTAGCGGCTAATAATTTGTTCTGATACGCTTCTAAAACTTCAGTGGCACCAGCTGATAGGTTAGGAAGTGGATACAGTTCAAAGATCGTACCTTCTTGAAATGCTTCCACTAACTGGGCTTGCTGCGTATTAATATAAGTATTTTGTAATTGTATATCGCCTTGTTCATGAAAGAATTTGGGTTCAATATAAGCCAATATTTCTTTTTCGGAAGGTAAGCGTAATCCTTGTACTTCACAAGCGGCTAAATTGTTGTATAAGTTTTTAATCGTTTCAACCGGATGACTCATTAATTCATGAAAAGAAATAAATATTCTTGGCAAACCTTCTGAATGCGCTAAGGCATTGAGGGTATATTTTTCCCATAAAGCCATGCCTAAAAAGATAGGAAATTTTATGGCGTTTTCTGAATAACCCGCCATCCGGGTAGAATAAAGGGTGGCTCCTTCATTAACGGACAAAATACCTTCACGCGTTTTTAAAGATTGGGCGATTTGAATTGGGTTGCGATAAACGAATACACAAACAGGTACTTCTAATAAAGGTCGCCATACTGGTAATAGGAGAGACATACGTGGGTCTTTGACCATCCAGGGGCGGTGAGCATCCAAATTCAACACAATTTTTTGAATACGCGGAAAAAATTCTTTTTGTACCTCTTCAGTGAGCATTGACACATTAAAATCATGAAGATTATCCCAAGATACGCCTAAAGTTTGAAAAATTTCATCATTTAAAATGCGAATATCTTCACGTTCCCAATAGCCTTTTTGATTAGCTTCAGTGGGTTGCATAACGACATCATCGGGCGCAAAGTAAGCCCCCATCATATTTAATAACCGTGCTACTACCGAAGTACCAGAACGGTGCATACCTAAAACAAGAATTTGCATTTTTTTTCAGTTATCAGTTATCAATTATCAATTATCAGTTATCAGTTATCAGTTATCAGTTATCAGTTATCAGTTATCAGTTATCAGTTATTCAGAGCTAATTATTTCAATTGTAAAACCTTTTATACCTATTTTAGCTAATGCAGCTTCTATTTTTTGTTGAAAGTCTTCCTTATTTTGTTGGATAGCAATAATCGCCTTTTTATTATTAAGCAATAATACGGCATATTCATCTGCCGAAAGAGCATAATTGATGTAAACACCTTCTCTATCTTTACCTGTAAAAAAGTTTTGATAATAAAAATTGTCTTCTATTCGAGTAGGTAATGCTTGCTTGACTAAAATTTTTTCGATAAACCCAAATTCGTCTTTATCGTGTGGTAATCGTACCTCTTGATATTTTTCTGTTACTTTATTTTCTTTAGACACATAATTAAAAAGTTCTGCTCTTTGAGAATGAAGTAATGGAAGAATAATAAAGCCTTGACGGGCTTGTTTTCTGATTTCTTCAAAGGGTATATTTGCATGTGTTGGTGTCAATAAAATGGCTTGAATTTTAAATCGGAACTTTTTAGGCAAATGTCTTTTTATTTCATCTTTTAATAGTTCTCTAAGTTGTAGAATTTGTTCAATCCCTCCTTTTAAGTTTTTTTTTCTCTTTGCCTTTCATTTCTATGATAGTGATAATACAGATGTTTCCTTTCGCATATAAAACGACATAGTCTGGCTTTTTGGGGGAATGTAATTGTGGCGTTGGCTCTTTCACTAAATGATCTTTTTTTCTATCTGTTTCAAATAAAATACAAATAGCCTCATCTTTAGCTTTTGAATTAATCTGGAAGCAAACGCCACTTTCTTTAGGCACACGACGAGTTGGCATGGCACAAAATACCAATAAATTTTCTAAAAAATTAAACAGTTGCCAATTTAATTGATTTTTTTTCTGCTCTGCGTTTTTGAGCAGATTTTTGGTTTTTGCCATGCTTACTGACCTTTTTCATCAATACGAAAATATTTTTGGACTATATCGTGTGAGACATCACTTAAAGTATCCCATCTGATGCCATAATCTTCATCTTTCAGTGAATGTAACTTATTATCCTTCATTTCATAAGCACTGACCTTCTCCAAAGGAACAAAAGCTCTTGAATCCTTCAAATACAATTCTGTTGCCTGTTTTTTGAGAGATGCCTGCTTATCAAGTTTCCCAATTACTAAACTATTGAGATATTCCATAAAATAGGAGCTATGTGTCGTTATTAATACATTAACGCCCAAATTCACCAAAATACCAAAAATTTCCAGTAATTTTGCTTGGGATTCTGGATGTAAATTCATCTCTGGTTCATCTATAATCAGCAAATCATTTTTTTTTGCCCGATAACGCAAGTACAACAACAAAGGTGTCAATTGCTTGATTGAGGATGAAGCATTATATAAGTCAATTGTTAAGTCCTTATTAACTTTGACTTTGATTTCTTTGCCTTCCAGTACAGTAGGTTCGTAAAAAACTTTATTTTGGTCAAGTATGTAACGTTCAATTTTATCCGCCAATTTTTGGAATTCATTTTTGGCAGTTGAATTCATTTTGAGGTTTTTTGTTAATTCTGCATTTGTCAAAAATTCCAAAAAATCTTCTATCGGTTCAGGATAACTAAGATCACCTTGCTCTCTTACGATATTAAATTGCCTTTGTACATTATCCTGATCTCTAAATAGTAATTCGCGCCGATTTTCTTTCAATAAATTAAAGCGTCGGTTAGCAAGCATTTTATAGGTAATAATAAAGGCATTGCGTTCAGCGGGTAACAAAAAAGGATTTGAAAAAAATTGTTCATTAAGAGCGAAAATCAATGAAATTATTTTTCTTGTGCTTGATTCTATAATGTCATGTAGTTTTGACTTAGACATTATGTCCAAGTTAGATATCAATAAAAAATTCTTATCTTTTTCGAGGGATAATTTTACATTTTCATCGAAAAGTAAGTTTAAAGTGTTTTGTTGGACAATAGAATCCAAGGCTTGTTTTATCTGTTCTTCAGTTATAGGAACTGCAAAATGAGAGCGAGAAAACAATTGTCCACTGTAATCTTGAAAAAACTTTTTTAACTCCTCTTTTTTAAAATGTTCTATTTTGTTGTTATGTTCAACAACAAAATTCTTAACTAATTGACTAATTTCAATAGAAATAGTGTTTGCAGAAACATTGTTAAAAGAAACCTTATCTATTGAAATTTTTGTCGTAACATTTTTCCATAGTCCATAAACACAATAGGCAATATAAGTCTTATTAGAATTATTGGGCCCAATAAGCACCGTCAACGGACGCAAATCCAGTTCTGTTTCTTTAATGGTTCCTAAGTTGTAAAATTTGATTTTCATGTTTTCAGTTATCAGTTATCAGTTATCAGTTATCAGTTATCAGTTATTCACTTTCATTGTCGTTTTGCCTGAATTTTTGCTTTTAGTAATTGTTTTCGATCGGTTGATAGATTGCCTTGTCCACTTGAATATTTCCCAAAGTCATTTTTTCCCAATTCCCATGGGCTAGATTTTGTAAGTTTGTTCAGATATTCTGAAAGACTTTTGCTAATCAATTCAGATTCTGTGATACCAAGCATCAATGCGGTATTTTGCAAATAGTGTTCTAATTGAGGTTCTAATTCTAAGGTAATCATTTTAGGTAATAAGTTAAGTGTAGGTCGGGTTAGCTTTGCTGAACCCGACTTAAAAGTTTTGAAGTCCAAAATTTATTTTGACTCAACCCTTGGCGGATAAGCCAACGCAAAATCTTCATATTCAATCGTCAAATTGGGATTGTAGTAGGGATCATTGGCGATAATTTTACCCCACCGTTTTTTCATATAATTGAGTTCATGGCGCAAACGCAAATATTTGCGCGGGGTGTTATCTGAGCCGCGACTTACTGATTCAAGGTGATACAGTTCGGCGTAGGGTGTCCACACAATCCGATAGCCTCGTTCTCGAATCCGTAGGCATAAATCGACATCATTAAAGGCGACTTTAAGATGTTTTTGTTCCAAACCGCCAACTTCTTCAAAAATTTGACGACGCATAACGAGGCAAGCCCCAGTTACGGCTGAATAATTTTGAATTAAAAAGGGTCGCCAATGATAACCCGGGGCTTCTTTGGCGAGGAATTTAAATCCATGTCCAGCCATGCCACCCAATCCGACAATCACACCAGCATGTTGGATGGTATCATTAGCATAATATAATTTAGCCCCGACTGCACCAATTTCAGAGCGAATGGCATGACTGACCATTTCAGTTAACCATTCTGAGGAAATGATTTCTAAATCATTATTTATTAAGCCAATCAATTCACCTTTGGCGTGAGATACGCCAATATTATTTAATTGCGAATAATTGAATGGGGCGGCATGACGGATGACCAAAACTCGTCTATTTTTTTGTATTTCATTGAAATATTCTAAAGTTTCGGTTTCCTCACTGCCATTGTCCATAATAATGATTTCGATATTTTGATAATCCGTTTTATTCAGTATGCCATCCATTGTGCCACGTAATAATTTAAGTTTATCACGAGTTGGAATGATTAAACTCACCAGTGGCGATTTTTCAGGGATGGGATAAATCACTCGCGTATGCCCACCAATAGCTTCAATCACTTTGACCGGTATTTTGAGACGTTGAAAATGGGCTTGTAATGCTTGACATGTTATGCTAATAGAATTACTTAACTCTTCCCTTTTCGTCCGTTGATGATACAAAACTTGTGGAATGTGATAGATACGAGCTTCAGAAATTTGCTCAATAAACCGCAATGCTAAATCATAATCCTCGCAACCTTCGTAATCGGAGCGAAACCCACCGATTTTCTCAATCAAAATACGACGATAGACTGCTAAATGGCGAATAAAATTTTGAGCATAAAATAAATCCGGATTCCAATCTGATTTAAAATAAGGATCATAGCGTTGTCCTTGATTATCTAATTTATCTTCATCGGTATAAATCAGATCAATATTAGAATGGATGTTTAATTGTTCAACAATTTTATATAAAGCATGAATGGGCCATTGATCTTGAGGGCCCATCAAAGTCACAAATTCGCCTTGAGCATGAGCCAATGCACTATTTAAAGCCGTCGCCAAGGTATCATCCTCAGCACATTTTACCCATTTAATCCGATTATCAAGTGGGAGATTTTTTTCAACACTTTCTTCTAAAATCGTGGGAGCAATAATCAATAATTCCCAATGCGGATAAATTTGTTGTTGCACTGAAGAAATAGCTTCGTATAACCATTGTTCATTCAATGGAACATTGAGTGGCATCAATATAGAAATCGTTGGATGTGATGACCATCCAGACATCGCATTTTGCATTTTATCAATGGCGAATTGATCTAAACTATCAAATTGTTTAATCCACAAGGCATATTCTTTGGTATCATGCCAAGGCATGTAAGGTTGCAAGCCCGATGGCCGCCGATTTTGAAAATAATTGATTTTCCAAGCTTCAAAATTATTCAATATCTTATTGATATGATCACGTGCTGTTGGGCCCACCGGACGACGCAACAATTTTAAAATGAGTTGAGTAATAAACTGACCTATTTGCCAAGTGACTGAATTGTAAACCGCTAAAATATCTTGTTGTAAACTTTGCGTCCATTGAATGAGCTTGTTGATATCTTGCGTTTGTTCATCCAAGGCTGTTTGCAAATGAGCGATTTCTTGTTGATATTGCGCTATTTCAGCTTGGGCAGCAGATAATTGGGCTTTATCATTGTCTTCGATTTTTGGTTGGGTATTCAAAGAAATTTCCTTTAATAACTGATGTTACGCACTTGAAACAGGCCCTCTCCCTAACCATCTCCCACAGGGCGAGGGGACTCCTTCTCCCGTTGGGAGAGAATCGGAGTGAGGGCATTAAAAACACTCAATTAGTTATAGGTAGCAACTTGGGTTAATTATTTTTATAGTATAGAGGTAAATTTGAAATGATGAAGAATGTGTTATTAAAACCGGTGGTTTTGGAAATACCTCTTTTTAAAGAGATTGAGCAAAAAGAACTATTTTTATTTGTATTAGGTGCTTTAGTGACAAGACTTATCTCTTTGCAAAAAGCGGCTGAAATTATGGAGATAGAACCAGATATGTTTCTAAAAATATTGGAGCTAATGGGGATTGAATTTTCTTATTTTTCTTCTGATGATGTTTTGATAGAAAGGGAATGGTTATCATCATGAAAATTGTATTTAATTCCTCACCTCTCATTTTCTTGGCACGTTATCGTTCTTATGCCTCAAATCGGTTTATTTGTCATTTGAGAGATTCTTTTTGCTTTAAGCGAATAGAATTTTCTCAATCCTAATTCAAATTCTTAAATAACAGCAAAAATACTTTCTAGGAACGTAAATTTTTTAATACTTTGATTTATAAAATACTTTACTTAGAATTTACGATAAGTTTACGACATCTTTACTCAATCAGTGAAAGATTTTTTTGTGATCTCGGTGGTACATTTTTTTTAGAGGTGTTATGATGTCATCCCTTGATTTTGAACAAGATTTAATGGATTAACGGATTAACAGGATTTTAGCGATTGTGGGAGGTAAACAATGATAAATGTAATAGTGGTACCTGAAACAAACGAATTTGAACAATTTGTTTTACATGACAATGTCGTTTGGATTAATGCAAAATTAGGCAAACCCAATTTAAAAGATCATAATGTCCATTATCTGGCTCCATTTTGGATAACGGATAAGTTTCGTGGTGTGAATAGAATATTTCATATCCAAAAGGTCGAATATTTCAAAGATGAACAGACATCTGCGACAATTTATTTGGGTAATTCATTTATTCTACCTAAAGTATGGAATAACATGAATCAGCCGGTAAGATTTGAATATCATCACTTAGAAAGTTTTAATGTGATTGAAGTAAAAGAAGGTTTATTAATTCCTTATGATTTCGATCACAAAATAGAATTATCTGTCATTAAGGGTAATTCAGATGATTCTCAGACTTTAACGGGTAATCCTTGGCTAGACAAATTTGGCTGGTTCAAAGACGATCCCACTTTTGATGATTTACAGCTTGAGATAGCCGCTTATCGGCGAGAACTTGATAAGGAAATGGGAATATTCACAGAATGAAGAATTTGTATATTTTAGATAGTGATCATCTCAGTTTACATCAACGTGGGCATGAAATGAAGATAAATTTTAGAGTAAAACGAGTACTTTTTGATCAAATTTTTAAATTAAAGTCCATATTGGTTTCTTCATCAAAATTTATATCGTTCTTATGCCTCAAATCTGTTTATTCGCCATTTTTAAAAATTCTCTTTGTTTTAAGCCAAGAGCATTTTTCTCAATCCTAATTCAAATTCTGATGAACAGCAACCTTTTTTTATCGGAGCCTTAAAATGTTAATAATTTGATTTATAATGATTTTATAATTTATTATTGATAGATTTTCTCTGTCATTCAAAAAAAAATTATGTGACCCGGTGGCCAATTTTTTTACATAGGGTTATAATGGTATCCTTTTAAAAACAAACGACAAGGATTGTTTATAAGAAAGGATTAAAACCCATAGCGATTTCTGAACGAGCAAGGATATTGATAAAGCCACGAAACAAATCCTTTATTATAAACAATCCTTGTAGTTTATTTTGGAAAGCAAAATATGAGCAAGTGTAGGAGGAACGCTAAAATTATGACTAATCAAGTAGTTAAATGGAAAGCAACTGTGATTCAGGAAAAGGACGATAGCACAGATATCTCCACTAACCAGAAACAAGTCCAAGTATCTGAAACTACAGCATCTAATATTGCTAATGCTATTATCAAGGGAGCCGATTTGTCTCTAAATAACTCTTATAAGGTTATAATTGATTCTAAAACAAAGGCTTTACTGAAAGCTGGCAAATGTTCATGGGATGGAACAAGTGCAACAATTCGTGATGCAAACACAAATAAAATAGTTAAACAAATAAAAGTTAAGAGTTCTTTTATTTCAAATGCTCTGACTATAGCCATTCGTGAAATCCAATTTGCCGGAATAAAGACTAGACTTGATAGTATAGAATCTGAATTAGAAAAAATAAATTTCAAGATTGATGCAAAAGAAAAAGCAAAACTTCGTGCAGCTCTTGATAAGATAAATGACTATCTACAAAAAGGAGAAAAAGGAGAAAAAAGTTCTATAGAAGACACTAAAACTTCCCTTAACGAATCAAGTTATTACTTTCAAGAACTGTATAAAAAAGAGTTTCAAACGAAACCTAAAAAAGGATTCGTCTTGAATCTTCTGGAAATTTATACTTTTAGGATGAACCAATGTGGGAGACGCGATCAGCTGGAAGAGCTTTCTAAAATTATGTCAAAGGCATCAGAGTATTTTTTCTACTATTTTCTAGCGATGATCGGCATTGCAACCATTGAGCAGATACTTGGGGATACTTCAAAAAGTAATGAACTAATGAAGGATTTATCCTCAAATTTTAGGCAATATGAGGCAAAGACGATAAATAAGTTCAGATATTACTTTAAACACAAAGATGAGAACTCTTCCCTCAGCGAAATTCAGAGAATAGCAAAGCAACAGGGATTAATTAACAACGAAATTGAAAATTCGCTCAATTTCATAGCGGAACGCATTAAAGAGCCAGACAGATTATTAAATCCTAGAATGCCTCGAATAGAAATAACAAGAGGGGAGGAAAAAAATGCAAAAGAGATGCCCTGAATGTGAGCAGTATACAGAGATGTTACCTGCCTATGTAAAATGGACGAGAAGACAAGTTTATCAATGCAAAGAATGTTGTTATCATTACCTTGAATGTTTAAAGTGTAGTGAACTTGCGAAAGTAGGTGAAGTTTATGATGATTTATTTTGTGAAGACTGTGGGCAATCTGTAACAGCATTTACCGTCTTAGCGGTTGGAATAATAGGTACAATATTCGCTCGGAATAATAGCGAAGGTAGAGAGGATTAACTGAAAACTGAAAGATAGCTTGATAGCACAACTTCATTCTAGCTACGCAACAAAACCCGCTCCATATCAAATCGTAATTATGATTAGATAATTTTTGAAAAACTAGACATAAAATAAGGAATATTAAATTGGTAACAGAAATAACAGATTATGGCACACTTTTTTTTACGGCAATATTAGCCTTTACTACGATAGCATTAACCTGTGCTACGTTTCGTCTTGCTCGAACAACACGAGAAAACGCAAAGGATGCAAAACGCAAAAGTTTTGAAGACAAATTTTTCCAATTGCTAAGATTTCAAAACAAGATGGTTGACAATTTGAAATACAAGACTGGAGAAATAAACTGCACGGGACGAGATTGTTTGGTGGAATTTCGGAAAGAGTTATTTGAAAAATACAAAGGAAGTTACGAAGACTTCTACTCTAAAGGTCAACAACATGAAATAGGACACTATTTCCGTCACCTTTATCACATTTTGAAGTTCATAGACAGTCAAGATGTAGAAAAACAAGATTACGCAAATCTTGTTCGCGCTCAACTTTCCGGTGAAGAATTGGTACTTCTCTTTTACAATTGCATGTGCAAAGAACCAAAGTTTGAAAAATTCCACAAGCTTGTTGAGGATTTTGAATTACTGAAGGGCATGCGAGAGCGATGGTTAGAGTTTGATAGTAACGGGTTACCTCTTGATAGTGAAAACAAGAGAAAAGAATTTTATCGAAAATGTTACCCTCAAAACGCAAAGACTAACGACTATAGAGATTAACAGTGCCTAGCCAGCGTAGGTAGGTACGTCCTTTGCCCCTTGTTGTCTGAATCAGAATTTTCAGAATTTTAGAATTTACAGAATAAAACCCAATCGAATTGCTTTGTTTTTAATCCTGCAAGTTAAACTCAACCCCTTATGTCGCCATAAGGGACTGGTCTTCAAAACCGTGCGTGAGACTTTCACCTCACACGGCTTCTCTATTAATGATTTTCCAAAATCATTAGGAGTTATT
>Ga0233403_10000067_pt1 | contig 41909 bp, 34 predicted proteins | sample Na_oxic_1_MG_FD_179866 | JGI IMG/M metagenome (GOLD analysis project Ga0233403, IMG submission 179866) | Seawater microbial communities from Saanich Inlet, British Columbia, Canada - Na_oxic_1_MG | ecosystem: Environmental > Aquatic > Marine > Inlet | place: Canada: British Columbia | collected...
ATAAGCAGACAAATAACGTTGTACAATTGCTAATTTCTTATTTAAATTGGTTGCCTCATTATAAGAAAATAAACTTTGTAATAATTCTACACCCTGAAAATTTCCACCTAAACTATGATAGATTTTCAAACTATCTGAAAAATCATCATTCAAACCTAAGTATCTCAAATAACGAGAAAAGTCATGGAATTTGGGTTGAAAAAGACGATAATCATGAAAATCAAGAGATTGGGGTATTGTTCCACGCGAAGTCAATACAATGCGTAAATTATCATTTTGCCACTCAGATAATTTTTCCAGTGCTGTTTGAAGCGTTGTATCAGTCAATAAATGGTTATGAGGATTTTGAATTTTTTCTAAGCCATCTAGCCATAATAGCCAACGTTCTTGAGTTAATTTTTTTAATAGAGAATTAATTGCCCTCTCTCTAATTTCTTCCCAAGTTGCCCTTCCCCTAACGTCCTCCCTGCCCTGTGCAAAATTTAACGCTTGCTCTAACGTTGAAATAAAATCCCTTTCTCCTCCAGCTTGATAGGCTAATATCTGATAACCTTGTTGAGCTAATGTGATTGCTAAGCGTCCAGCTAATGCGGTTTTGCCTAATCCGCCAGTACCGCGAATGAGTAATCGCCGTATTTTTCCAGTGCATAACCCTTCTTCTAAAGTCCGCAATTCCCGACGACGACCAATAAATACCTTTGGCATAGCAATTTGATGACCGATTGGATTTGGAAATCTCGGTTTGGGGCAAAAATCCCAATCGACTAAGGGTTGCGTCGGCTCATGACTGATTAATACCGGTAAACACCATTGCCCAATACTGGGATCGTTTGAAGGGGTAGTTCCTTGAGCGTCGCGCCATATTTCATTATATTCTAATAATTGGGTCATGGCTTGACGACCGGTTTGCACTGCCATATCTATCCGCGCTTTTTGGGCTAAAGCAACGCATAATGCCCGCACAAATACTGTCCCGGCTCTATCGATCAAGGCTTCACGCATTCCCACTACATGCGGTACACCGGCTTTTAAAATGGGCATCACCAAATTATTCTCATCTAAAAATTGCGCCGATTGACAGGCTGCGATAACCACGCATTGTACATGCGTATTTTGAAAAACTTGTGCTAAAGTATCAGCCGCAACTAATTCGCTTTCTCCAGTTTCGCTTTCAAAAATAAAAAAGGTGGAAGTTTTTTCATTGTCTAAATTGGAGCGAAATGCCATTAAGTGAGTGGAATTGGCTTGCCCCAACCCTTCCCTCAAAAGGAGAAGAGAGTTCCCCTCTCCCTTTGGGAGAGGGGTTAGGGGTGAGGGCATGTTCCCCTCTCCCTTTGGGAGAGGGGTTAGGGGTGAGGGCATGTCCCCCTCTCCCTTTGGGAGAGGGGTTAGGGGTGAGGGAATGTTCCCCTCTCCCTTTGGGCTAGGGGCTAGGGGTGAGGGCATGTTCCCCTCTCCCTCTGGGAGAGGGGCTAGGGGTGAGGGCTTCCTTTGAGAAATTTTTTTAACGAGTCCATGTCCATTCAAAATCACCAAATGCCAAGTTTGACGTTGCAACAATTTTACATAAGTAGAAAAACGTCCATCATTCGGCGCATAAAAATGTACCCATCCAGCATTAATAAATGGAATCAGAGCTTTATAGACGGTTTGTTGTTCGATTTCAATTTCCAAAGGGCCCAATTTTGTAGTCATCTTTTCCGGCTGCGCGGTGATTAACAATATATTAAGAGGGCCTTTTGGCGGTGAAGTCATTTCCAAAATCAATTTGGGACTCCATTCCAAATGACTACTTTGGTGATTTTCAATATAACGCGATAGGGTATAATTCAGACGTTTTGCTAAAAAACCGAGTTTAGGATGATATAAACATTCCCACGGTAAATTATCTAGCGCGTTACCATGACATTTAATGACAATATTTTTGGAGGGCAAAGTTGCATCTATACCCAAAACTTGCCACAATACCAACCCAATGGTTTTTAAATGTTCTTCAGTCACACAATTTTTTAAATAATATTCACTGAATTGTTGTGCAAGTCTTTGCAAATGTGGGTAAATGACCAACAAATTCGATGGCGGGCTAATAATGAAAGGGGTTGAGCTGGACATTTTTAGGAGGAATTTTCGTTAGAGGACTGGCAACACAGGGCTTCCGCCCATATTTTGGGAATTGAAAAGGACATTAGCAAGAACACAAAAATAGCATGAAAAAATAGGACTCAAAAAAGCTCAAACTGCACAGCCTAGGAGTTAGGAGGGGTATTTCGTATTCGTTCCGTAAATCAAGCAAATAGATTATTCATTCACCATTCATCATTTATCATTGTATATTTAAGCTTGAGGGCTTTATCATGAAAAGATATTTGCCAATAGCAATTATCACTTTATCAATTTTAGCCGGATGTACTCATAGACCGCTACCTGTAGCTACTTCTCATCCGGTGACCGCGCAACGAAAAATGCAAGCAGCGCATCATTGGGATGTATTGGCTGATGATCTGGCTAAACGACTGAAAAAAACATTGGATATTACTTTTCCCAATGCCGTTGTGAAACCCGCTTTAGTGGTTCGTTCTACTCAAAATCAAGAAAAAATCCCGTTTGGAAAAGCTTTTCATAACTTGCTTAATGCTAAACTGGTGCAACAAGGACTGGTTGTGTTAACTGATATCAGTTTTGGCGATAATATGATTGTTGAATATGATATGCAAGTCATTCATCACAAAGAGCGTCGTCTCACCTATTTGCCGCCAGGGATATTGACTGCTATAGCCAGTGGTATTTGGATGGCTGATCAAGCACAAGGACGTTGGGCTTATCCGGGCTTAGCTGCACTTCCTTTTACTTTGTTGGGTGATCTGGATTCTTTCCTGAATTACTTTTTACCAGGTGAAACGAATACTGAAGTTGTGATTACCACTTCTGTCAAAATGGGTCAACAATACGTTTTTGGTGATGCCAGAATTTATTACATTAATGATCGTGATTACGATCATTACGAAAACCAACAGAAAACTTATCAATTGGTTGATCAAAGATGAAAACAACGCTTAATTTATTCATGGTAGGCTTGTTTTGTACTTTGCTGGCAAGCTGTTCCTTCTTTATTAAAGATTACAATTTGGTCAGCTCCAGCTATAAAGCGGCTGACAAGCTATTAGATGGTATCGAAGATATTGAATTTTTACAACCGAGAGAAGATGGTCTTGATGCTAAGCAATCGATTTTAGTGACTAGCTTTGTCAATATTGATAATTTACAAGAATCTTCAACTTTTGGACGGATTGTCGCTGAACAAATTGGCTCTCGCATCGCGCAATACGGCTATAAAATGATTGAAATGAAGATGCGAACGGGTAGTATCTTCGTTCAAGAAAAAACGGGGGAATTAATTTTATCTCGACAACTGCAAGAAATTAGTTTTCAACATGATGCGTTTGCAATCGCTGTTGGTACTTATGGTGTCAGTAAAGAATCAGTTTATGTGACTGCCAAATTAGTTCGCGCTAAAGACAGTGTTATTTTAAGTTCTTATGATTACTGGTTGCCAGTGGGCCCGGATACGAAACAAATGCTACGGAAAAAATAAGGAAAAGTATGCAATTTGAGTGAAATGTAAAGAGGTTCTATTTTTGATAAGGTATCAAAAACAGAACTTCTTGGCACCTCAAACCCAACACGAGAAGAGATTTAAATACCAGAAAATTCATGCACAGCTACTGATATTCTTTTTGATTAACTCATGTTACGCATTCTTCTTCTTGAGGTATTTTTTAGAACCATGATCTCTCCCTCCCCCTAACCCCCTCCCGCTGGGAGGGGGGACCGCGCCGTGCCATTTTGCTATTTTTAGCTAAAACGAAAGTCATTAAATAATTTTAAAAACAATATATTGACTGTATTTGATTTTATCTATCTTGTTATAGCTAACCAATAGTAAAATGGCACGGCGCGGTCCCCCCTCCCAGCGGGAGGGGGTTAGGGGGAGGGAGAAATCATAATTCTAAAAAATAGCCTCAGTTAGGAAAGATTTTTCTTGAAATCAAGAATCAAGCTTTTTGGAAGCATTGTGCGTAACATCAGTGATTAACATAAAAAAGGCCCTTGAGTCGTTATGACTTTTGGGCTTTTTTTGTGTGGCAGCCTTGATTTTAATCCCTTCTTATAAACCATTCAAAGAAAAAGATGAAACTAAAACCTCCCCAACTCAATCATCACCTTAAACAACAAGGACTAGCCCCCATTTATTTATTGACTGGTGATGAACCCTTACAACAAATGGAATGTGCTGATACACTCCGAAATTTTGCCCGTCATCAAGGCTTTACGGAACGAGTGGTTTTAGCAGTAGAAACTGGGTTTGATTGGAGCAGTCTTGAACAATATGCCAATAGTCTTTCCTTGTTTGCCAACAAACGCTTATTAGAAATTCGTTTGGGTAATAAATCTCCTGGTAACGACGGTACCAAAGCATTAATTGCATACAGCAACAATCCACCGGCTGATAACGTGTTATTAATTACCGCCGACAAACTTGATGCCAGCAAACAAAAAACGAAATGGTTTACTACCCTTGATAATAAAGGCATTGTGATACAAATTTGGCCGCTCAAAATCTCAGAATTACCAGGGTGGATAGCTCAACGCATGAAAAAATATGGACTACAAGCAGCACCAGAAGCTATCAACCTGATCGCAGAACGTTCTGAGGGCCATTTATTAGCTTGTGCCCAAGAAATTGAAAAATTACGTTTGATCTATGGAACGGGCCAAATTAATACAGCACAAGTGATTGAAGCAGTTGCAGATAGTGCCCGTTTTGAAGTGTTTGATTGGGTAGATACGGTGTTGATTGGCGATATACAACGTAGTGTTCGCCAATTACAAGGCTTGCAAGCCGAAGGGGTGGAACCTATTTTAGTTGCTTGGGCCCTGACGAAGGAAATACGCATTTTATGTCAAATCACTTACGCCCTAAAAGCCGGACAACGTCCCCAACAAGCCTTTAAAACTTTTCGGATTTGGTCAACCCGTCAAACAGCCTTCTCAAATGCCATTAAAAGATATCCAAAACTGAGCATTTGGCGACAATTTTTACAACAAACGCTGCAAATAGACAAACTGATTAAAGGAGCAGAAAAAGGCAATCCTTGGACCGAACTACAGCGTTTGAGTTTACAAGTTGCTGGACTTAAGTGGTAATATATTTTCTGGTTCCAACGCTCCGGCGTTGGAATCCTTATGTGACGCTCTGCGTCACTCCTTCACTAGAGACGACTAAAATGCCACTTCCATTGCTCATGCAAAAGGGCCTCACGGCCCTATTAAAACTGGTGAAATTCACCGATCCAACCAGTATTAATCAAGCCGTTACCACGCTTGAACAACATTTCACCTTATCCGCTTACGAAATCGCGCAAGCCTATCAAAATAGTTATGAATCGACGTTAAATGCGATCATCATTGGCTTAGGCGAATCGTCGTTGTTAAGCGCGAAGGTCAAAGACGAATTTGCCCAAATCGTGGCCGAAACTTTGCCGGCGTTTGCCGCCAAATCCGACCTTCAAAACCAAGCCTTATCTTTATTTTGTACAGAGACTATTGTCAAATGCAAAGCCTTAATCCCATACCAAACGCAATTATTTCAGGCCGATAAAACGACGTTGACAGACAATGAATTGGTGGCCCTGCTGACTGATGAGGGCCCGTTATCTCTGACCGAATTTGTCATAGCCGAATGGCAACCATTAAAAGAGACGCGCCCTTACTTGGATGACCGCACGATAGCTTTTCTGCGGTATAACGATTTATTGGGAAAAGGTTTATTATTTTTTTTAGAGGAAGAATTACGCCAAAATGAACGTTTTAGAGCAACGGTACAAGCCCTTCAAAATCAGGGCTTATGGCAAGACCTTCGTGAAATCAAAGGTTTGCTACAAAAAAGCGTGCCCAGTCGGGATTTATCCGCACCCTTTCAACCCCAGGATGAATTAACGCATCATACCAGCGATAGTTTGAGGCTGATTCGAGAGGCGGTAGCGCGATTGAAAACATTGCCGACCAATCATCCGCACTACAGTCAATTGATGATTAAAGGGGCAACAGTGCTATCTTCGACCGGAGCTGGGGCTTTGGAAGAAGCCGAACAATTCTTGTTGCAAGCCCAACAAATGGCCCAAAATGATGCCGATAAAGCTTTGATTGCGTTTAATTTATTTCAAATTCGACTGCGGCGTGGCGAGTTTGAACCGGCGTTAGCCAATTTGCAAACCGCCATTCAGCTAGATGCCCATCGTTATGCGTTACATGATGTAGATAAATATCCGAATGAACGACCCAAATCGGCACGGCAGTTAGTTGAAGCATTGGAATCACTGAGAGCGGATTTAGTCCCTAAAACCTCAGAATCAGAAACCGAGTCAACCAATACTGATGACTATCAAATTTGGTTTGATAAAGCTTATGAATTAGCTGAATCGGGCCGTTATCAAGAAGCCATTGACAGCTATGACAAAGCCTTGCAATTCAAACCGGATAAAGACGCGGCTTGGTACAATCGTGGCAATGCGCTTTCTGAATTAGGTCGTTATCAAGAAGCCATTGACAGCTATGACAAAGCCTTGCAATTCAAACCTGATGATGACGAGGCTTGGCTCAATCGTGGATCGGCACTTGATGATTTAGGTCGTTATCAAGAAGCCATTGACAGCTACGACAAAGCCTTGCAATTCAAACCCGATAAAGACGCAGCTTGGTACAATCGTGGCATTGCGCTTGGAAAATTAGAACGTTATGAACAAGCCATTGACAGCTATGACAAAGCCTTGCAAATCAAACCGGATAAAGACGAGGCTTGGAACAATCGTGGCATTGCGCTTAGAAAATTAGAACGTTATGAAGAAGCCATTGACAGCTATGACAAAGCCTTGCAAATCAAACCGGATAAAGACGAGGCTTGGTACAATCGTGGCATTGCGCTTAGAAAATTAGAACGTTATGAAGAAGCCATTGACAGCTATGACAAAGCCTTGCAAATCAAACCGGATAAAGACGAGGCTTGGTACAATCGTGGCCTTGCGCTTTCTGATTTAGGTCGTTATCAAGAAGCCATTGACAGCTATGACAAAGCCTTGCAAATCAAACCGGATGATAACTGGGCTTGGTACAATCGTGGCAATGCGCTTTATAATTTGAAACGTTATCAAGAAGCCATTGACAGCTATGACAACGCCTTGCAAATCAAACCGGATAAAGACGAGGCTTGGTACAATCGTGGCAATGCGCTTGACGATTTAGGTCGTTATCAAGAAGCCATTGACAGCTATGACAAAGCCTTGCAAATCAATCCCGATCTTGACGTAGCTTGGAACAATCGGGGTCTTGCGCTTAGAAAGTTAGAACGTTATGAAGAAGCCATTGACAGCTATGACAAAGCCTTGCAAATCAATCCCGATCTTGACATGGCTTGGTACGGTCGGGGCTTTACGCTTTATCATTTGAAACATTATGAAGAAGCCATTGAAAACTATGACAAAGCCTTGCAAATCAAACCGGATGAACAGTTGTACTTAAATAATCGTAAGAGGGCTCTGAAAAAGCTAAAATCACAATAAGATGGTATTCTGTTTATTGTCTTTTCTTGTCTGAATCAGGATTTTCAGGATTTGCAGGATTTTCAGGATTAAAACCTACCTGACTCAGGAAACGAATAAAAATCAAAGGGCCTATCCTGAAAATCCTGCGAATCCTGAAAATCCTGATTCAGACAATTCATTCTGGAAATTCTCAAATTCTGCAAATTCTGATTCAGACAAAAAAATCTTGGAATTTGAAAAGCAGACAACGAATACCAAAAATGAGCAAAAGGTCATTCGTTAGTTTGCTTTTCAGATTCGTTGTACTCTATTTTAGAAACGCAGTAACGAGCGAAGCGAGATCAAACTTTGAAGGTTTCTCGCCAGATATTTTTCTGAACATCAATATAGTGTTTTTGAGTTGAATCTATACTGAGTTAAAGAATTAAATAATTTAATTATCAATAATTTAAATAAAATTATATGTATTTTATGCAATCGGAAATTGATTTTATGTGATAAAATGATTAATGACTTGAACTCCTACTATTTGCAGAAACTCTACGGTTAACTAAGTGGGACACACTCTAAAAATCACCAAATTACAATATTTCAGGAATTCATTTTCGCTTAGGCAGTTGCGGGAAAATAAAATTCCCACTAACCCGGTTGTTGAGCTTGTCGAAACATGGGGTTAGAAGGATTTTGGGTATATTATTTTCCCGCAACTGCCTTATTTCCGAAACATAACAAAATAAAATGACCTATTTTAGACAATTTTTATGAATAATTATTTGGTTACTGATTGGATACGTCCAGAAATTCAACAACTTTCCGCTTATCACGTTCCCGATCCGGGTAATGCCATCAAATTAGATGCGATGGAAAATCCCTATTGCTGGGATACCGCCTTAATTGAAAAATGGCTCAATGTGTTACGGACAGCACCCCTAAACCGTTATCCCGATCCAACAGCGCGTGACATTAAACAACAACTACGCACCGTTATGCAAGTACCTGATGTCATGGATGTTATTCTTGGCAATGGTTCTGACGAATTAATCCAAATGTTAGCTTTAACCTTAAATGGGAAAGGACAAATATTACTGGCACCTGAGCCTAGCTTCGTAATGTATCGCCTTATCGCACAAATCGTTGGGATGGAATATGTTGGTGTGCCTCTGAATGCGGATAATTTCAATTTAGACATGTTTGCTATGTTGGAAGCGATTGAAACTTATCAGCCAGCCTTAGTATTTTTAGCCTATCCTAATAATCCTACCGGTAATGGGTTTGATCTGGAAGACATAGAAGCTATCATAGAATATACGCCCGGTTTGGTCGTTATTGATGAAGCTTACGCCCCATTTGCAGATAATACCTTAATGTCTTGTTTGGATAAATATCCTAATTTGCTGGTTATGCGTACCGTTTCCAAACTAGGATTAGCGGGATTACGTTTGGGCTTATTAGCCGGGCCCTCTGAATGGCTAGCACAAATTGAAAAAACACGCTTACCTTATAATATCAATATCTTAACTCAACTGAGTGCCACCTTTGCATTGCAACATTACGCCGTATTGGAAAAACAAACGCAGCAAATTCGAGTTGATAGAGCAACTTTACTCAAAAAGATGAGTGCTATCAATGGAGTGCAGGTTTGGCCCAGTCAAGCTAACTTTATCTTATTTCGGGTTAAAGACGCACCAACTGTTTTTAATGGGCTAAAAGAAAACGGCGTGTTGATCAAAAATTTGCATGGCAGTCATCTGCTATTAGAAAACTGTTTGCGCGTGACGGTGGGTACGCCTGAAGAAAATCAGGCGTTTTTAAAAGCATTGAAAGAAATTGTTTGATTTTATCTTAGGCGATTTCCAGAAAAGATTATATAGCTACCTCATAGGTGCTCGGAATTTCTATGGATGTGATATATAGGTAGGGTTAGCGAAGCATAACCCGACAAATACACTTAATAATAAATTGGTTATCAAAAACCACGAACACCTATTACCCATTACCCATTACCCATTACCCATTACCTGGGGTGGTGAAAATCAGGTTTTTTGTTGGGTCAAAAATTGATCTCGTTTTTGTTCCGTTCATCAAAAAAAATCAGTTAGAGAAGTGTTTTTCATTAACAATTAACAATTAACAATTAACAATTAACAATTTTCACCAGCCCACCCATTACCCAAATTATTTTGGATCATTCAATTCATTCATGGGCCAACGTGGACGTGCGCCAAAACTGAGTGGTTCAAATTGACCAGCAATCAAACGCAAATAACCAGCATACGCAATCATCGCTCCATTATCGGTGCAAAAGATGGGACGTGGATAGTATACGGCAATACCCATCTCATCGGCTAATTGGAGCAAACGAATCCGTAGGCGTTGATTAGCACCAACCCCGCCAGCAATGACTAAACTTTTCAAATCAGTTTGTTGCAGAGCGCGGCGACATTTTATGGCTAAGGTATCTATGACTGCATCTTCAAAAGCACGAGCAATATCAGCACGAGTTTGAGCATTTTGTTCTGAAGCTCGCCAAGTGGTCAAAACATGGGTTTTTAAGCCGCTAAAACTAAAATTTAACCCTGGGCGTTGTGTCATTGGGCGAGGAAAATTAAAGACATCGGGATTGCCATGTTCTGCTAAACGGGCCAACGCTGGGCCACCAGGATAGCCCAATCCGAGTAATTTTGCTGTTTTATCAAAAGCTTCACCGGCAGCATCATCAATAGATTCACCCAACATAGTGTACTGACCGACCGCTTCCACTTGCACTAATTGCGTATGCCCGCCGGAAACGAGCAGGGCAAGAAAAGGAACAGTGGGGGTAGGCTCTTCAAGCATCGCCGCCAAAAGATGCCCTTCCATGTGATGGACCCCAATAGCGGGAACTTGCCAAGTCCAAGCCAAACTACGCCCGACAGCAGTACCCACCAATAAAGCACCGATTAACCCTGGTCCGGCTGTGTATGCGACACCATTAATTTCACTGGGTTTTGTTTGAGTTTCGCGCAATACTTTTTTTATTAATGGAATTAATTTGCGAATATGGTCACGAGAAGCAAGTTCTGGTACAACACCGCCGTATTGTGCATGTAAATCGACTTGGCTATAAAGCGCATGTCCCAACAATCCTTGCTCCTTATCATATATGGCTACACCGGTTTCATCACAAGAGGTTTCTATACCTAATACACGCATTATCAGTTATCAGTTATCAGTTATCAGTTATCAGTTATCAGTTATCAGTTATCAGTTATCAGTTATCAGTTATCAATTATACTGCACACGGGCACAAATTAAACTTTTTTAGGATGAGCTTTTGTAGGGGGCCGGCAAAGTCTTTTTCTTGCCCACCAGTCTCATGAGAAAAGTTAAGTTTGTGCCCGTGCCGGGTATATTCAGTGTTTAGTATACTTGAACAATGATTTGAATACGACGTAAACGTACTCTAGCCACTGAACTACCAATCCTATAGATTTTAAACAGTTCCAAAATTTATTTTGGAAAATACACCCATTAAAATTAGCTCAAGTCGATATAGCAAAACTGAAATTCATGTCAAGGAAAAATTTATTTGACCAAAAATCATCAATCAAAAAACATTTTTGGCAATACACTTTTTTAAAAAATGCCATAAAATAATATGTAGGTACGTAAAAATATTTTAATATTTTGGTGAAATGAAAAAGTACGATTTCTTTAAGAAATCGCATTTTTATAAAGATATCTTGCATAAAGTATTATTAAGTATTTAATTTATTAGAAAATAATAAATATCCATCAAATCAATAAATGACATTACTTATTTCTACTTTTTTACATTTAAACTTTATCTCACGCAAAGGCGCAAAGTTTCAAAAAGGATTCTTAGCGTTCTTCGCGGCTTTGCGTGAGAATGAAAATGAATCTGACAAAGTAGAATTATGCAAGAGGTATATTATAAGAACAACTAAAATGAAATCTGTCTTCGATTGCGATATTTTATTAGAAATATAGTCTACAAGTTTTATAAATTCTTCGTTTTTATGTTCATTAATTGGCTATTCGCCTTTCATAATTCGCTATTTGCTATAGGCAAATGAGTCAGCATTATTGTAAATTAAATAAAATACATTAAAATATCAATCATTAAAATATCAATTATTTTGATAAAGAGTTTTTCTTTATACGATTGTCATTTGAGGATTATTATCATTTTTTTTTCATTGACTCAAAATAAATAGATAAAATTATCATTTCAAATGTTCACATTAAAAGATAAAGGACAAAATATAAGGATAAATATCATGCTGATGATAATTAACAAATCTGGTGTTTTTTTAATGGCTTTACTTATTCTTAGCGTTTCTCAACCCATCATGGCATCGGGTGGTTGTGAAACAGCCACAGATTTACTTTTCCGTGCTTATCATCTCTACCGTCAAAATAGTAATATTTTTCAACAACAACTTTTATTTAATCGTTCTTTGCAACTTTGTCCTAATCGGCCCGAAGTTCATACTGCTTTGGCCTCTATTTTTGAAAGACAGGGCAAACTTTCCCAAGCCATTTATCATTATCAACAATCCGTTAGTTTGAAACCAAATTTTTCGCCAGCATGGGCCCAATTAGGAAAAATTTTTTACCACGAAAATCAATTTCCCATTAGCTTGGAATCCTATCTACATGCTTGTCAAAAAGACCCATCTTCTAAAGCACAAGTTATTGAGTCATTGAAAAATAAGCGTTATAGCTTTACGAATAAAGATCAGTTGACCGAGAAGGAGAGTTTATTAGTGTTATTTAACTTAAAGCGTCGTCGCAATCTCAGAAAAATGATTGAAGATTGCGATTTGGATGAATTAGGTGAAATAAGTAATATCGAACCAAAACATACCTTTTTCAATCTCACGTTTGATATTAATGAAGCTTTTTTACCTCCGACTGCACAAGCCCAATTGGAAGAAATTGGGGGAGCTTTGCTAGAAGTCAGTGAAAAGCGCGTCATTCATATTCATGGTCATAGTGATCACAAACCTTTTAGATATGCCAATCCCAATGAAAGTGAAAAACGCAATCAGGAACTGTCTGAACAACGTGCCCTCGCAGTTGCTCATGCTATAGAAGAACAAGGTATTCCATTGACACGTATTAAAATACACTCCCATGGCAATAATGCGCCACTAACAACCGAAGACTCACCCATTGCGTTAGAAAAAAATCGACGCATAGAAATTGAAGTAAAATAGTTATTTTTTAAGGTGATTTCCAGAAAAAATTATACCGTTGCCTGAGCGGTTGGTGAGCCTGCGGTCCCTGAGCCTGTCGAAGGGTCGAACCATGTCGAAGGCAATTCTCGCGGATGCCTTCGACAAGCTCAGGCACCGGTTTTTCTGGAAATCACCTAAAGCTCAGGCAACGATATAATCTTTCTTGGAAATTATCTAAAGCTTTGGACTCCATACAGTATTATTGGAATCCAAAGCTTTAGTTTTGAAAATCAAATGATCGCACATAATAGCCATTTAGAAACTATGTCTCTATTTTTAAAACGAATTATTTTTCTAATAGCCAGTTTTTTGCTCATCATTACAAGCGGCTGTGAACAGCAAAATACCGAAAAGCAAGTTCAAACCACTCAAAGCCAACAACCAAAATCAGCCGGCTATTTACGATTACCTATTAAAAATCCGGTTAAAACACTTGATCCAGGTTGGGCTTATACACCGGCTCAAATTGAAGTGGTTGAACAACTCTTTTTAGGATTAACGGATTTTGATCCAAAAACTTATGAAGTCATTCCACAGTTAGCAACCAGTTGGAAAGCCAGTAAAGATGGCAAAGTCTATACCTTCAAACTCCGTCAAGATGTGAAATGGACTGACGGTAAACCAGTAACGGCCCATGACATTGCTTGGACTATTTGGCGTAATTTAGCACTTGAAACTGAATTACCCTATGTTTTTACATTGTATCTTATTAAAAATGCTGAAGCACTTCATAAAGATAGTCGAAAAGATATTTTTCCCCTGTTAAAAGAAGATGAAAAATCGACGACTTCTAATCCTAAAGAATTAGGGGTTTGGGCTATTGATGACCATACCATTGAATTTACTTTGGCAAAACCAGCCGGCTATTTTCCCGCCTTAGTCAGTTTGTGGCCCTATCGACCTTTACCACGCCATATTCTTGAAACAAAAGGTCATAAATGGACTCAAATCCAAAACATTCAAACTAATGGCCCTTATCAACTGGCAGAATGGGAGGTGGGTAAAAAATTGATTCTTAAAAAGAATCCAGATTATTATGAGGCTAAAAGCGTAGCTATTCCAGAAATACATTACCACGTTGTGCCAAAAAGTTCTTTAGCATTAGCAATGTATGAAAAAAATGAATTGGATATTATTGGAGGATCAACCTATCTCTATCTATCAGACAAAGAAATGTCTCGCATTAAATTAAACCCCGTTTTACGTCGGGAAGTCAAAATAAGTCCTCAATTTTGTACTGAATGGTATGGATTTAATACGCAACTACCTCCTATGGATCAATTATTAGTTCGTAAGGCTATTGCAGCAGCTATCAGTAAACCGGTTTTAACAAAAGTCCTACTTCAGGAGAATCATTCTCCAGCAAGGACTTTTACTCCCTATCCGGTTTTTGGCTCTATCCCACCAGAGAATAAAAAAGGTATTCGATTTAATCCAAGACAAGCGAAGGCATGGTTAGAAAAAGCCGGCTACCCCAATGGCGAAGGATTTCCAACCCTGGTTTTGATACATCATGCTTCTAAAAGTCATCATAAAGTAGCCAATGGCATCAAAGCCATGCTAAAACACTATTTAAATATTGAGGTTGAAGTACGTGAAATTGATTGGCTTAGCTACCTAGATATGATCGAACAACCTAAAGAAGCCCATTTATTTCGGATGGGTTGGTGTGCTGACTATCCTGACGCAGATAGCTGGCTTTATGAACTGTTTCATCCAAGCCAAGGTATTAATTGGATAAAGTGGCAAAATACTGAATTTGCTAAATTAGTTGATAAAGCTCAACGCCTTTCTGATCCGGAACGTCGTAAGCGGCTCTACCATCGTGCAGAGCAAATGCTCGTGCAGGATGTAGCAGCTATCATACCCCTATATTTTTCAATGACCCCTCTTTTGGTAAAACCTTGGGTTAAAGACTGGTATGATATGGCTTTTGGTGGTCAACATATTCGTCATTGGGCTTTAGAAAATTAATGCTTGTTCAAATGCCAAAATTTATTTTGGCGAAAAATTTGGAATAAAATGAGGTTTCTACAAAGACTATTTCTTGACGCGATGCTCAACTTTTTTAACTAACTAACTCATTTTACGCATTCTTCTTCTTGAGGTATTTTTTAGAACCACGATCTCTCCCTCCCCCTAACCCCCTCCCGCTGGGAGGGGGGACCGCCCGGTGGAGATTTCTTATCTGTTAGCTAAAACAAAAAATAATATATTATACAATTATTTATTGTTTTTACCCCAAAATAAGAAAATACCACTGAGCGGTCCCCCCTCCCAGCGGGAGGGGGTTAGGGGGAGGGAGAGATCGTGAACATAAAAATAGCATGACAAATCCTGGCTAAAAAAAGCTCATACTGCACAACCTAGGGTTGGGGGAGGTTATGGGGAAGTTATTTCGTATTCATTCCTAAGAAATAGTATTTATTTTACGTGCGTCAGTTATTTTCTGCTACGCCCCTAACTTGAATAATAAACATCAAATTAAGGAGAAATCATAATTCATGTCTAAAAATTCTGAAAGTGAGGTTATTTTAGATGAGAACAAAAATGAGAGCATTCTGACAAAACTCTTAAAGACATTTTTTGGGATAACCATTTTGGTTTTGGTAGTTTATATCATTATCATGGGAAAAAATTATTTTTTCCCAGAAAAAATACCCTATCATATTGCAGTCGCTGGTCCGATGAGTGGAAAAAGTGAAATCAATGGTAAAGCGATGGTAAAAGCTATTCAATTGTATCTTGATGAATTGAACAATGAAGGAGGTATTGAAGGTCATCCCGTTGAATTACTCATTTTTGATGATCAAAATCAACCAGAACTGGCTGAACAACAGGCATTAAAAATAGCCACTGATAGCAAAGCACTCGCTGTCATTGGTCACTATAGCAGCTCTACAGCCCTAGCAGCCTCTCCTATTTACCAAAAATATGGTGTGTCAGCTATCAGCGGTTCCGCAACCGCTGACAAACTTACCAAACAGAATGATTGGTATTTTCGCACCATTTTCAATAATAGCGATCAAGGGGCCATTGTCGCTAATTATATACATAAAATTCTCAATTATAACGAGGCGCATATTTTATTTGATGAAGATGCTTATGGCTCAACATTAGCAACCGCTTTTATGGAAGCCGCGGAAATGATTGGATTGGAAGTCAAATATCAATGGCATTTTAACTCAGAAAACGAAAGAAGTTTTAAATATGCGATGACAGATATGGTCGATATCTTGGACACTTCACCCAACGATAAGGGTATTGTATTTTTGGCGACACATTCCACTGAAGCGGTAAAAGCACTGATTGCTTTGCGGAATTCAATTGACCGTTACATACCTATTATTGGTGCTGATGCCATTTCAAGTAGTAACTTTGTCGCTAAATTAGGTGAGTATCCCAAAGAACGTACACAACCTGGTTACTACAGCGATTCTATCTATACCACTTCGCCTTTCATTCTCGGGCTTGCTAATCAACAGGCTCAAGAATTTAGGCTTAAATTTATTGAAAAGTATCAAGAAGAACCCGCTGTTACTACTGCGCTTTATTATGATGCCACGTTACTTGCTGTTGATGCCATCAAAAAAATGGTCTTTTCAGGAAAAGTAGCAACCAGCATTAAAGGACAACGTCAACAAATTAAAGATAATTTATGGCTTTTATCTAAGTTAGAACATGCCATAGCTGGCGTGACCAGTGATCTCTACTTTAATGAAGATGGTGATGTGATTAAATCAATACCCATGGGTGTTTATAAAGGGGGTAAAACCATCGCAGCCATACGTCAATATCAAGCATTGCAGAGTTTGCAGAATGTTGAGAATCCGCTACAGAGTATTTTGAACAATGACGTTGTCCTTATTAAGGATAAATTTATGACGAAATCCCAAGTCGTTTATGCGGGTATAGATTTTACCGACATTACTGATCTCAACCTAAGTAATTCCTCTTTTGAGGCCGATTTTTATCTTTGGTTTCGTTTTAAAGGGAATTTTAATGATAGTAATATTGAATTTATCAATATTCTCAATGAAATTGATTTGGGAGAACCGATTCTTGAACACAAATCTACTATTGAAGCTGGTATTCTCACCAGGGCTTATCGGGTAAAAACTCGATTTAAAGTGGATTTTGATCTGCGTAAATATCCGTTAGATCAACAGAGGTTGCCTATTTATTTTAGACATAAAGAGTTGACCACGAATGATTTAATTTATGTTGTTGATAGAGAAACGATGGGCTTAGATAAATTGACTGATCCTCGTGCCAACCCAGAACACATAAAAGAATTTTTTTCAATATCGGGCTGGTATCTTAATAAAATCGCTTTCTTTCAAACCAACCAAAGAAATGATTCAACATTGGGCGTAACAGAACGGGTTGGTAATCAACAGCGAATCGAATATTCCCAGATCAATGGTGTTCTTGTGATTACTCGGCATGTTCTGAGTTTTATCTTAAAAAATCTGTTGCCAGTCATTTTTTTAGTGGGATTAGGTTATCTGGCCTTTTTTATCCAAGCGTTTCCTCAAAAATTAACACTGGGTATTAACTTGATCTTAGCAACTTCGCTGTTCCACTTAAAATTGTCTTCAGATTTGCCAAATATTGATTATATTGTCTTAATAGAATATTTTTTCTATTTGGTTTATGCACTTGCTGTATTTATTATTATAATAGCTGTTTTATCTCATCTTACTGAAGAAGATGAGCATGGAAAGAAGGTTGTCCAACGCCTTAATATCATGGGCAAGATAGTTTACCCACTTATCCTTTTGGCTTTTGTCGGTGTTATCGCTTACCAAAATTTTGATTTGATCACATTGTAATATTTAAAGAAGCTCTTCTCTCCCAATGGGCGAGGGAACTCCCCTATCGCAGTCCTCTCCCTAACCTTCTCCCAAGAGGGAAGGTTAGGACCGCTCAGTGGAATTTTTCTATCGGTTAGTTGAAACGATAAATAACTGTATTATATATTATTTTGCATTTATCATTCATTGGAAATTTTCACTGGGTGGTCCCCCCTCCCAGCGGGAGGGGGTTAGGGGGAGGGAGAGATTGTGGTTCTAAAAAATACTTCAAGAAGAAGAATGCGTAACATGAGTTATTAAATGTGTCAGGTTAGCAAAGCGTAACTCGACGAAGCATAAGTTTTAATAATTTTTGAACACCATAACATCCGATAATTTGTGCTTCAGTTTTCCCTACATATTACACAAACAAAGCTTACATAGAAATCCCGAATGCGTGTAACATAAGTTACTTTATTTTATCTCGCCCATAAATATCTTCAAACCGAACAATATCATCTTCTCCTAAGTAACTGCCTAATTGAATTTCAATAATTTCTAATGGCAATTTACCAGGATTTTCTAAGCGATGTTTAACGCCTACAGAAATATAAGTCGATTGGTTTTCACCTAAAATAAATGTTTTATCACCGCGTGTAATCAGGGCAGTACCTTTGACGACAACCCAATGTTCTGAACGGTGATAATGCATTTGTAAAGAAAGACTCGCTCCCGGATTAACAGTAATCCGTTTAACTTGAAAGCGACTTTCTATATCAATGGTTTCATAATAACCCCAGGGACGGTAAACTTTTCTATGTAAATCCGCTTCGCGACGTGCTGTTGCTTTGAGGATAGCAAAGATTTTTTTGACCTCTTGAACATGATCGTTATGGGTCACTAAGACCGCATCCGCCGTTTCGACAACCGTGACATTATCCAACCCAATGGCTGCTAATAAGCGATGTTCAGAACGTAAGTAACTATTGTGGACATTTTCGGTCAATACATCACCTAAAATCACATTACCATCTTCATCTTGTGGACAAACTTCCCATAAAGAAGACCAGGACCCAACATCATTCCAACCAGCCTCTAATGGAATCGCTACTGCTTTGTTGGTATTTTCCATCACCGCATAGTCAATAGAATCACTCGGACAGGTTTTGAAAGCCGCCGCATCTAAGCGTAAAAAATCTTGATCTTCTAACGCATTTTCAACCGCAACACGACAGGTTCCCAGAATATCCGGCGCAAATTTCTCTAATTCTTCTAAATAAGTGGAGGCTTTAAATAAAAACATCCCACTATTCCAATAATATTGTCCAGATTCAACATATTGTTGCGCGGTTTCCAAATTCGGTTTTTCGACAAAACGTTCCACTGACAAAGCAATAGTATCTTCTATCGCATCAGTCGCATTGATATAACCATAGCCCGTTTCAGGACGACTAGGCACAATACCAAACGTGACCAAATAACCTGCTTCGGCTAATGGCACACCGGCTGTTACAGCTTCACGGAATTTGGTCGCATTAGCAATCAAGTGATCCGCTGGTAAGACTAATAATAAAGCTTCTGGATCATGCGCCAGGGCTGCTAATGCGGAAACTGCTACGGCTGGTGCGGTATTACGCCCCACCGGTTCAAGAATAATATGAGCGGGAGAAATACCAATATTGCGTAATTGTTCAGCTATCAAAAAACGATGATTTTCATTGCACACTATCAGCGGTGCTGATTTATTGGCTAATCCATCTAATCGGCTGACCGTATTCTGTAATAAAGTGTTATCATCCACGAGGGCCAATAATTGTTTGGGGTAATGTTCACGCGACAAAGGCCATAAGCGACTCCCCACGCCACCTGATAAAATTACTGGTATTAACATAATAGTCAAAGATAAAATTAATAGAAAAATGAATTATATAGAAAAGAAGATTAAAAGCAACTACAAGGTTTGAACAATATTAAACGGATTAAAGGATTAGCCGAATTTATTCCTCGTTTTTAATCCGGTTAATCTTTTAATCCGTGTAATCTATGTTCCAAGTAATGACCGTTTATAGCGTTTCCCGATTTAGTTAAACACAACTTTCCCTTGCGTTCCTCCGAAAAAAATAGAGGATTGGGGGAGGTTGTATTTAACCAAATCGGGAAACGCTATATTCATTCATTCTCATTCTTTTTCACTGTTGCTAACAAACGAAAAGTATCCATTTTTGAGGCTTTTTTATCTAAGGTGATGGTGGTTTCACAGCCACGTAACTGATTCATTTCTCCTAATAAGGCATCCGAAAAATCCATACCTTGTGTACGATAAGCCTCTAATGCACACCAGGTTTCTCGCTGATTCTTCTACAATAAAACCGCTTATTTCAAGAATTATTTGTAAAATAGCAGCAACTTGTTCGCGCTGATAATGATAAGCAGTTTCTAATACCCAAACCATTTCACATAATACAATGTTGCTAAGGTAACAAGGATTTTTGTCAGTACATTCCTGTTTAAGAAATTGAGAGACTAAAGGTGATTGGATGGGGTCATCTTGGGTAATGTAGCGAATCAATATATTGGTATCAATACCTAGCATGATTCACTCCCTCGACGACGAATCACCGCATCCATTTCTTCAAGACTGATTGGCTTTGGTGGTGGTTTTAAAAATCCTTCCAATTCTGAAATGTCACGTTTGACGGGACTAAGTGTGACTTGTCCATTGGGTTCAATCGCAAAAGTAATGCGATGTCCTGGGTTTAAATGTAAATAGTCCCGTATTGTTTTTGGTATTAAAACCTGTCCATCATAAGTTATGGTTGAAATGTCCAATTTTATTCACCTTTTATAATATAATCAATCAATTATATATTTTTGAAGCGGATTATCTGGATTAAAAGATAAACAGGATTAAAAAACGTGTTTATCTCAATATTTTCAAATTTATCAATGCGTTATATCCTCCAATCGCTACTACCATAGACACCCGGTGCCGATTGATCCACAACCTTATTACTAGGTATGCGTCCGCTGGCAATGATGGCTTGCCATATCGCTGCTTCAGAGGCAATTAACCCCATTTTTTCCATTCCAATAAGTAATGCTTTGGTGGAAAGTAAATGCACGTTTGCTCGTAATATCCGATTCATCCGGTTCAAATCACTATCCTCAAATAGCAATAAAACCGGTTCTGAAGTATCAACTAATTTGTCAAGTTCGTTAGTCAAAAAATCGGTGATTGCAGCATCGCCTAATTGACGTTGACGAACAGAAGGATTGATCTCACGTTCCATACGAGCGAGACGGCCCACTTGTGTTTCAACAATGTTGACTTGTTTTGGATAAGAGTTGACAAATTGTTTGACCATTTTTGCCTCTTCAAAAGATGGCTTTTGTGTCACTTCAAAATACACTTGATCAACAATGTAAATAGGTAACTCCAGTTTGAGTAAGATTTCCAAGTGTTTGGCTTTTCCAAGACTGATAAGTGGGCCCGCAATCAGGGATAACAAGTACAACACGTTGATCGTCGCAAGCTCCGTTACTTCGTTTCATGGTTTTTTAGCCTCTTTGAGAATATGTACAAACTGATTAGCCATTTGTTCTAATTCATCAAAAGGCAAAGTGGGTAATGAAAGTCCTTGTTGTCCTACCCGATCAAGTAAAGTGGCATAATCAATATTAAGCGTTTTCATGGCTTCTAAACGACCTATTTCACCCTCAGAAAAACGTTCTAGCGTTTCAATTTCTTTGGTTCTGTCAATATTTGTCAGTTGCGCGAAATAGCCTCGAATGATTTGATTAATACTGATCTCATGTTGATTAGCATAGGATTTTATGGCGTTATGGAGAGAGTCGTTAAGTGTAATGGTTAAAGTTGGCATCTTATATTTTTCCTATACAAGTTTTTGGACTCCAGCCCGCCAGGGGAGGTGGAGTCCAAAGCTTTAGCTTTGGGATTTAAAAATTCTAAAATCACTACTTATCAAGGACTACCGTTTTTCTCATTTTATTGACCCCCCGCATTTTTACAATTATCTCCAACACATAATTGCTCAAATTGGCGTTGCTCATTTAAACTATAATAGGCGGTAAAAATCGTGGCTTTTGCTAATTCACAATTTGTCTTTAGTGTCATTTTAGCAGATTATTCCACTAACAGCGCGTTACTGGTACGTTGTTCAATTTGTCCATTTTGGATATGCAAGGTGTTTGGTATTACGGGTATCACTGGGAGATAGTTCTTTATCAGGATGAGGATGGAATTTGGAAGTTTGCCTTTAGCGAGGAAACGGAAATAGGATTGAAAATAGTTGAAATGGTGCCACCTCCGAAATCGCCAGTGGATTTTGGAGATGGCAGAAAAATGCGGGGAAGTTGTGTTTTGGGAGGGGGAAAGTTGTAAGGTGCGTGGGACGCACCCTACGGCTTCATTTTACAATGTTTAAAGGCGTTACAACGCCGGTGTGTTTTAATGAGGATAAAACGCTTTATTTACAAACCGTTGAAATTTTATTTTTAATCCAATTACGACTTTTTCCACCACGTTTTTTCCGCTCATCTTGGTGAATGACATCCACAGTGCCATTAAAAACTTTCTGCCAAATTTTCCGTTTATCCTGTTGGCGAGTAGTTTTTGTTTTGGCTACCTCCTGATTATAAACTTCATCCATTGTTCGACAAACAAGATTCCACCATTTTCGAGGTGATGGTGAAGACAATCTCTTATACCTGGTATCTGCTCTATTTTTGGCACGTATTCCTAGTATTCTTTGGGAAGTAGGAGAAATGGATGAAGTAGAAGAACTTTGTATTGTGATATAGTCACTACTAGCATAGCCGGTTTTACCATTATTAAGTTGAACTTTGCACCAAGCACCATTCTGCTCCAAAATAAGCAATCTTTCTCCTTTTTGGGCTTGACCAATAATTTTAGCCATTTTTTTACTTTTCCACTCTCGGATGTTCAATGGGTCTCTTTTGGTTGTGACAATACCGTAAACTTCCTTTTTAACTGGAGGTTCAAGATGAACTACCGGTTCTATTGGAGGAGGAGACAGAACCTCACTGATTTCAGGTCCATCATTAATCGCGTTAATCTGGATTTTTATCTGCTTGTGAGCAAATTTATTACTATCCTTGCCAGTAATAGTCAGAGTATCTATACCGTTGAAGTTTTGATGACCTCGGTAGGTAATGGCAGTCAAATCTTTCAAAGTGGTGTTAAGTTGTTCAATAGTACCTGTTAAGGTCACTTTTGCTGTCTTGTTACCTTGGATATTTCGGCGATTGACTCCATTAGCCACATCATCTTTTATTGTGAGAGTACCATTGCTAACTTCAAGAGTAACAGTAGCATTCTTACTATCAGGTGCCTCAATGTGAATACTACTGATAATCAGGTTTGTATCTTCCTCAACCGTTTGAACACTTGGCACAGTGAGTATGATGGCTGGAATAACAGTGATGTTGAGAATCTTTGTCGTTTTCTTGGAATCAATAGCACCAGGAGGCCATGCTAATCCATCATCACTGGTAATTTTTTTACCACTATCAAAAACAGCTATTTGAAGGAAATCCTTACCACTGAAACCTAGATGACTTTGATAAGTGATAGCAGAACTATTTGCTAACGTGGTGTTGATTTGTTCAATGTTGCCTTTAAGTATCACTTGTTCAGCGTGTCTGATATTCTTGGATTTTAAGCCTTTAGGTACATTCTGTTTGACAGTCAACTTACCGTTTTTCACTTGCAGGGTGACAGTGAGTTCTTGACTTTCAACATCTGTGAGACTTATGCCACTGAGAGAAAATTTTTGAGTTTCTCTAATCGTTTGCGCTTTAATCTCGTCAGGAATAGTGATAACCGGTGCTTCATTTTCCGTTACGACACTGATGGTTTTGCTAAAAGCATTGCTAATACCCCCATCGCCATCAGTCAGTTGCAATTCAATTTTGCGATCTCTCAACTGAGGGTTATTTGACGTATTTTGATAAGCAAAGCTATGTACCAAAGCCTTCGCTTCTGCTTTGGTTGCATTAGCCGTCAATGTGATTTCTAAAGGTAGCGTATTATCATCTTTAAAATAACCAATCACTCTGTTATGGTGAAAAACTTCGTAAACCACCTCTTGTTTTTCATTATATTTACCCTTGACATCAATTGCTTCAGTGCCAGTACGAATGCCTAAGCGGTCATTACCAGTCGCATTTTCAGTAAATTTAATGATCAGTTTACCACCATCGAAATTGGTAGAATCTATATCAAGTACATCCGCTTTGTTAGCCACTAAAAGATTGATACCAGTATCAATCATTGCTTTTGGTTTAGGTGTTTGTGGTTTTTGGGAAAACTCAGGTATTTTGGTAGAAATAGAAGAAGGTAATTCAGAAGCGTCATCATTAGGTAGATATTGTGATTCAACGATAATATTTGTGATATAGATTAAGATTAACAGTGATATACCACCTATTCCTCCTAAAATTACTCTAAAGTTATCAAGATACCATAAACTACTTCTTAATAAAATTGATAATGTTACAATATCAATATTGTTGTCTTCATTGTCGTTTTTGGTTTCCTTCCAACGAGACAATACCTTTATTATCGCATATTGATGTTCTTTATAATGTTTCCGTGCTTCATATAACAAATTACTAATAACATTTTTATAGCTTTTATTTCTTCTCCATGTGACTATCCACAAAGTCAACATAGAAGAAAATTTTAACCGATATGGTAGTTCTTTACAATGAATCGGTTTTGGGGGAATAGAAAAGTCTAAAAACTTTGTTTTTACCTGTTTGGTTTTTATTTTCTTTAAAGGAATCAGAATAAAATTAACTGAAGCTTGTAAAGCAATGTTTTGAGCAATTGGGTTGTTTTCATTTTTTACCCAACGGTGCATTGCTATTTCTATCAGATTAGAACCCTGAATAGCATTTTGCTCAAGATAAATGACAGTCAATATATCAACAATTTTTTGATATTCATGCTCATAATCAACCAGTTGAGGAATAGTATTAAAAAATAGAGGTTCTATTTCCTCAAATTTTTGGCGTAGTTTCATACCTATAGCAGTAATGACCGCTTGTCGAACTAAGATACCTTTCTGTAAAATATCTTGCAAACATTTAAAGGCTTGAGTTGCACTAAATGGGTAAACATTTTCATTACAATCTATTTTTCCATAGCTTAATGCTATCGTCGATAATAAATGTTCTCTAGCCGATAAAGAGTGAATAAGTAGACGGTTATCTTGATTTTGTTGCCATGTTTCCAGAATATCTAACACTTCTTTAGGACGAGTTTGATACTCCTTAGCTAAAATATCACTAATCGTACCAACCAAATTACGATATTGTGCCATATAACACAATGAATCGCGTAACGGTTGTTGGGCAAAATGTCTGCTTACAATGATTGGCAAATATGAACAAAAGGAAACATAAGCTGGATGATCGTCATGATCATCTTTTTGTAAATCTGATAACTGTTTTAGTAAGTGATAATAAGATTCCGAATGTTTATGAGCATTAGGCAAATCATAGTCTTTTGTTGCATAACCAATGGTAAGAGCAACTGTTGTACGAATATAATCCGATTCTTGCAATTCTGCTGATTGCTCCTGATTCTGAGTATTTTCTTGTTTCTTAGGAATGGAGGCACATTCATTTAACCAAGCATTGAGTATTTCAAATAGCTCTTTTTCACGACCCAATGCATACCACCGTGCTATTGCGTAAACAGCTACCTCTTGTACTTCTCGCTCATTATCAGCGGCAAATTGCCGTAATGTATCTCGAACAGCAATTGGAGAAATATAACCAATTTCGCTTACGGTTTCAGTTAATACGGTTTGTATTTTTTCACTCAGTTCTTGTGTTCCATATAATTGACTATGAAAAGAGCGATTAGCAACAGAATTTTTGACCAAATTAGTTATAATAGGTAATGTAGCTAATATTTGTCGACCATGACACTTCCAAGCTACTTTAAACAATTGACTTCGTCTAGGAATATCACTTTTAATTTCTTGGCTTCGAGAGTCTTTTGTTATAGGAATGGTAAAAAAATTACGGAGATTATCTAAATCACAGTAATCAAGAGCTTGTAAATCTGGATTGCGTTTTTGCCATACATTTTCTACCACTTCCTCTAAGGCAGCAAAAAACTGATCCTCGCGCAAACCACTGAACAAATTTAATCCCAATGCCAGTAATTGTTCACGAGAATTTAGAATATGGTAATACCAGTAGTTAATCTTATGGGAAGCTTGAATTTTTCCAATTAATTTATCAATGAAAGCTTCGTTGAGTTCTTGTTCTTTGTTCTGTAACTCTTTATAAAGGACGTTAACAAAAAGAGTAATTTTTTTAGGCGTTTGTAATTTTTCAGTAATTTTCTGAAATGTAAAATGATCAACTAAATTTAAATTGCCAGGTTCCTTGAGTTTATCAAAGTTAGTCTTTAAGATTTGCTGCTGTAAAGACACTTCGATTTTATTCCAGTCTTGAAATTCCTCTTTCTTGAATGCTTTAAAAAGTGCTTTGATTAAATCATTCAAATTGTAGAGTTGATTAGTTGTGAATTCTTTCCAGTAAAGGTTTTCTTCCTCTTCAGAAAGTTTCCAAACGTCTTTGTGTCTCTCTGTGGTAACAATCACGCAATGCTGTGTGGAAGTAGAAGCATTTTTAATAATAGACAAAAATTCAGGACCAACTTCTTGTGGAGAAACTTGGATAAACAGATAAATTGACGGATTTTTAGATTTTTGAAATTTACTTTCAATTTGCCGAACTGAACCATGTTGCCACTTAAAAATAGCAGGAGTATTGCCCTGATTAAATCGTTTACCTTGTTTACTCAAACACCAGGCTAAATACTGAATAAAGTCATACTTTTCTTCTATGTCAGCACCACTAATAACTAAAAGTCTATTGTCATCAAGAATTTCTACAAATTCCTTTATAATTTCTTGACGAGGTGAAATAAAATCCTCAGAAGTAAATCGTTGTTCAAGGTCCTTTAGTTCCTCAAACTCTGGATTGTATTCTCCACGATTCTTTTCTGATTCTGATAATTCAAGTGAAGAGATATTCTCATCCCATGCTTTGCCAACCTCATGATTACTTTCAAGCCAAGGTTCTTTTAACAAAGCATCAAAAACAGTGGCTAATCCGGCATTTGCCATGACATCTTTCTTAACTAAATTAGTAGCAATTCCAATGACTCGGTGGGTAGCATAGTGATAGATCAATCCACCACTTTGTCCTTTACCCTGAATACCAACAATTTCAATAGTGCCATCATTAAAAAGTCGTGATATTTCGCCAGAATAAACTCCTATTTTCTCTTTACCCTTTAGATAAACAGCAGGATAGGCAACACTAACCACCTTATTTCCTTCATGTTTTTCCTCTACCAACCCCAAAGGAACAGACATTGGAAAATAATAGTCATCAACTTTGAGAACAGCAATATCAAGCTCTTTTATGGATTTAGCTTCATCCAATTGTGCTGACAATATTTCATCAGTATAGGACTTGATCTTAATTACAGAGATATTAAATGGAAGAAAAAAATCTTTAATACAATGCCACGCTGTTAAAATATAACCATCTGTGGTTATAAAAAAACCAGTTCCTCTAAAGCCAGCTTCTATATGATCAAGGCTTGTTGGAAGATAAACTCTAACGGCTGCTTGTTTAAGTTTCTCCTGAACAAATTTTTTGAGATCATCGTTCATTTAAAACTATTCCTCTTTTTTAGGACAATTACAAAGACGAACAAGGTATTTTCTGGTCACCAATATGGTAGCGGTTGCCGGCGTATTAACCGGAATATTTCCCAAAAAAACCCCCAAACCATCAGTCACCAATGCGGTTAACAATGACAGCTTTTGCTGTTTGTTTTGACAATAGTCACCACACAGATTTTTTAAAACCTCTTGTTGTTTCTGAAACCAGTTATCAAACAATCTTTTGAGTTCATCAGTTTCAGGGATAACCCCCACTTCAGTCATGTATTCATCTTTTTCAGTCTTTTCAAATAGCCCCGTATACCAATCTTGATATAATTTGTCTTCATTAGACAAATAACTTTCGATTTGTAATTCAATTTTGGAATCCATATTGTCCTCGCTGGAATTATCAGTTGTCATTTTGGACACACATTTTATATAAATTGTTCTGATAAGTCTGCAACAAAATCGTTGCATTGGGTGTAACATTTTTCATGTTAGGTGTAACATCAATATCTAACCGTTTGTTTTTAGGAATTGTTTAGTTATTCCCATTTTTTCTTGAAATTTATTTTCAATTGGCTTTATTTCAAAATTCTCTGGATTTTTTGGCGAATGATTAAGGACTCTTAGGCAAATTATTTCATAATAGGTATGAAAATTAGGGTTTAGGATACTACAAACACTAAACATGGCCAAATTTTTCTTAGGGCCAGACAAGACGATTGTTTGGGGATAAAGGGTAGGAAATTATGGAATGTGGGAATTTTTATCAAGATTCAAATAATGGGGCCCTCACGTTATTAAAATTTGAGGGCCCTTAACTTTTAATGTTCCACTTTCAACTTCAAAATCTCTTCTTCAGACAATTGAGTTACTTCGGCAATAAAGGAAATATCTGTGCCTTTGTGCAAAAGCGTTTTCGCCATATCGCGTTTTTCTTCCAACCGTCCTTGAGTTATGCCTTGGGTTTGTCCTTTCGCAATGCCACTTTCATAAAGGCGTTTGCGTTCTTCTCGAATTGAAGTCACTAACATATTAACCTCTTGATGTATCAATGTGTTATTTTCAACTTCAAAATCTCTTCTTCAGATAGTTGAGTCACTTTGGTAATAAAAGAAATATCCATGCCTTCGTGCAAAAGCATTTTCGCCATATTGCGTTTTTCTTCTAGCCGACCTTGAGTTATGCCTTGGGTTTGTCCTTTCGCAATACCACTTTCGTAAAGCCGTTTGCGTTCTTCTCGAATTGAAGTCACTAACATATTGACCTCCTGTGTGTTTGCATAAATTTGGTGTAGAGTTGAGTAATCCCGTTCATCTATTCGGTCATGTACAGCCAATTGTTTAAACCAGTTTAAAAACAAAGAAATCGCTTGCTTGTCCGATTCGCGTTGAAACAAGTCAACCAATTCTTGTTCGAGCAAGTGAATGTCATAATGGCCCTCAGCTAGAAACAAGGTTGAGACGATATTTTTGATTTTTAACAGTGTTTCTTTTGGATAGCCATTAATCGCTATTTTAAAATATTCAAAATTGAGTCCATATTTTCCCAGTAACTCGTTGTTTTCGATTAATTCAGAAAGATTGACGGGAGCCGTCCAGGTTTTATCACCACTGTAAAGCACAATGGGAAAAATGGGTGGTAATTTTTTCACCTTTTTGTTGGATTTCAAATAGTCCATGTAAAAATTGGTGAGATAGTTTAACACTCTCAGGGCCATAAATCGATGAACGGTGGATTGAAATTCTATCAGAATAATCAGATAGGATTCTTTGCCCCGAAATGGGATTTGGTAAATAATGTCACTTTCGGTTTCTTTATAATGTTCAGAAATAAATGACTTATCTATTTTTTGGCAGGTATCAAAATCTAATTCTTTTACCCACTCTTCTGTCACAAACGTTTCAATCAACTGACGAAAAATGACTTTGTTTGAAAATAAGTGTTTATAACCGCTATCATGAATGGTAATTTTTTTTGTCATGTTGGTAAACGGAATTTAGGCGTAAATATTTAGAATAAAGTAAAATTTTACTATTGACAAGAGATGGATAACGGATTGCAGGAATGGGATTCGGAGAATTCGGGGAATTCTATTTTTATCAAGACTCAAATAATGAAACAAAGGCCCTCCCGTCATGAAAATTTGAAGGCCCTTAACTTTTAATGTTCCACTTTCAACTTCAAAATCTCTTCTTCAGACAATTGAGTCACTTTGGCAAGAAAGGAAATATGAGACAATGTTTTTGATTTTCAACAGTGTTTCTTTTGAATAATCATTATTCAAATAAGAACGTAAATAAATGTTCACAAAGAAAAATAATTTTGCTTTTAAAGGTGAACACGCCTAAAACTCGATGATCAAGTTTTTTTTCTTGAATTGGTAGTCAAGTTATGAATCGTATGATTTTCAATGATTTATTACCTATAAATGTCTAGCAAGATGATTTGAGAGAAAATTATTTTTATTCATAAGTCATTGATTATTTAATCATAAATGTCAAGTGCTAAAAACTTGATCATCAAGTAAAACAAAGTCCCTACATTACGAAGCGTCGGGCTTGCTTACCACCTATCACTTTTAACGACAGAACCATTTAAATTTAATAAAAACAATTATTTGAATATTTCGTCTCAACTGAAAATCAATGAGTTACATGAAACTGATAGATGATAAGGTCTGGCTTGATTAAGCGTGTTCGCCTTCCCAAAAATCTGTTACAATTTAGAAAAATTTATTACTTAGGATAGCTATATGACAACTACCGTTGCCCAAATGACTGTGGAAGAATTTAAGGGCCTCATTGAAGAGGTGATTGAAAAAAAACTCACTGAATGGATTGAGGATTTTGACGAAGAACTTGAACTCAGAGAAAGTGTACGTAATCGACTGTTACGACAAAAAGAAATCACTGCCGCTGGTGAACGTGGACAACCCTTATCAGAAGTCGTGCAACAACTGGGGTTAGGGTAATTATGTACCAAATTAATCTGTTAGATCATGCCACGACGGATTTAGCTCAATTGGACAAGCAAATTGCTCGCCGTATTGTCAAACGTCTTAATTGGTTAGCTATAGCGTTTTTGCGTTTAACGCGTTATAGCGTTTTTTTATTTAATTATGAATAACTTAAAACTATATTAATTGTACTTTATTTAATCGGGAATTGCTATATGAATATTGATAACATCAAAATTGAAACACTCACTGGTAATTTGGCTGGTTTTTGCAAATTTCGGGTGGGTAGTTATCGGGTATTATATGAGATATTTGAAGAAGAACAAACGATAGTCATTCATCAAATAGGACATCGCCGCGATATCTATAAAAGAAAATCAAGGTAGAAAGGGAATGTCGGATCAAATTCGTCGCAATCAAGGGTAATACTACTTTGCAAAGCCACATAAGCTCGAATAAGTTTTGCACTTGAATTGGCTTGTTTGATCAGTTTGAAACGGCCCTTAATTTGTTCTTCAACCGTGATAATAGTAATCGCCAAATGTTCAGAATGGATTTCATTCAAACGTTGTATGACAACTGGATGTTTTCGTTGAAACAGTGAAACATGTCGGTATCAAGAATGTGCAAAATCATAGTACCCCTTCTATTTCATCAAGTTCACGCCGATTTTCCTCAATAGCTGCTTGAAATTCTTCCCATGCCTAACCATTTACGTATCGTGATATCAAGCGTTTTTTTATCCGTATGGACAACAAAAAGCTCACGTTTTGGATTTTCATGATGTTATGCATAGCTTTTGTAGAATGATTAAAAACATTGATAACTGCGATGTCATCTAAAATGCGCTTGTTAGCTTCCGAATGTGCTTTAATGGCTTCAATTAATAGCCATTTTTTTGGGTAGTGTGTGCGTATTTCTTCCCATTTCATAAGAACCATCCTTTAATTTTTTGTGTAGTGCTAGGAAAGTAGTGATTTAAGAGTCCAAACGTAAGGAAGGGCTTGATTCTTAAAACATCTAATCACTACTTTCCTAGCACTACCATAATTTGTGCTTCATTACTTATTCAACACGCTATCAATTCCAATCGTTTTTTTAGGGTTCTTTGGGTGGCACAAAATTGGGATCGTTGGGATTGAGGAAAATAAAGCTTGGATTACCTTCCTCAATTTCGACAAAATCCATTGTGGTGCCTTCTAACAATTCTTTGTGGGCAGGTTCAAAGACAACATCAATCCCTTCTGTATGAATATGGACATCGCCATCGTTGATGTTGTCAAATCCCATTTTGTTGTATTCGATACTGCCATCGGCATTACGGTGTGGCTCAAGGCGTAAAGCCATGCCATCCATATTGCCCTCTTTGGCGGCGGTTAAAATTCGTTCTGCTGCTCGTTCTGTGACTTGAAATATGGGCATTTTAACTTTTCCTTTATTATGGAGTGATAAATGTAGGTCGGGTTAGCTTTGCTGAACCCGACAAATAATCTACTGCACCGTGTATAGTTATTTTTAACACTATATCAATGGCATAGGTGTTCTGGATTTCTACATAATCCTTACTTGTGTGATAAATGTAGGTCGCGTAAACTGATGAAAGCTTAAAGGTTGTCGGGTTACGCTCAAAAACCCGACCTACAATTAATAATCAATAGGTTATAAAAAACCACAACATCTATGATATCAATGAAACATTTCCCTATGTATTCAAGATGTTTTGTAGTTGTGTGGCATAATTGTTCATTTCAGCTATAGTCCGCATTTCTGTTGCACAAACGAGTAAGCAGTTACCTAATTCTGGGTATAACTCGGTAAGATTATATCCACCTAAAATGTTATGTGTTGCTAATTTTTGCAATACCTCATTAACCGGATTTTTTAAACGTAATACGGTTTCATGAAAGAAAGGCCCGTTAAATACTTGGGCAACACCGGTAATAGAGGTTAGTTGGTCGATTAATGTGGTGGCATTGGCATGGCAGGTTGAGGCGATGTGTTCTAAACCTTTAGTCCCTAGTAAGGCGGTATGGATGGTAGCTGCTGTGACCATTAAGCCTTGATTAGTGCAAATATTGGAGGTGGCTTTGGAACGGCGAATATGTTGCTCTCGTGCTTGTAAGGTCAAGGTGTAACCGGTTTTGCCATCCATATCAACGGTGCGTCCAATAATACGTCCTGGCATTTGTCGTACATAAGCTTTTTTGCAACACATAAAACCAAAATAAGGGCCTCCTGATGAGAGGGGTATGCCTAATGGTTGACCTTCACCACAAACAATATCTGCCCCTTTTTTTTGGGTTCCCCATTCGCCGGGAGCTGAGAGTATGGCAAGTGTGAGCGGATTAACTACGCCGATAACTAATATTCCTTGTGCGTGGGCCCAATCAGTTAATTCATCTACCTGCTCTAATTGGCCAAAAAAATTAGGTTGTGGTATGACTAATGCGGCTGTTTCTTTACTAATCGTTTTTTCTAAACTGTTAAAATCAATTGTGCCAGTGTTGGGTTGGAAGATGACTTCATCTAATGTAATCCCTTGATTTTTAACAATGGTATTGACTACACGCCGATAAATGGGATGAACGGTTGTTGGTATTAAAATTCGTTTGGCTTTGGATTTTTTAAGGCGGACTGCCATTAATACGGCTTCTGCTAATGCCGAGGCTCCATCATACAAAGACGCATTAGAGGCTTCCATGCCGGTCAAATTGGCCATCATGGTTTGAAATTCGTATAACAGTTGTAATGTACCTTGACTGGCTTCTGCTTGATAGGGGGTGTAGGCGGAATAAAATTCTCCTCGTGTGGTAATTTCCCACACCGCAGCGGGTATATGATGTTCATAAGCACCAGCACCGATAAAACACGCTACTCCGCTATCTTGAGTTGCTCGTTGGCACATCAATTGTCCAATTTCTATTTCTGTCAAAGAGGATGGAATTTTTTCTAGTTTGCCACAACGTAAAGAGGCTGGGATTTCATCAAATAAGTCTTCAATACTGCCTATACCAATAGTATCGAGCATAGCAGTAATATCATCTTGGGTGTGGGGAATATAGGGCATATTTGTTATCAGTTATCAGTTATCAGTTATCAGTTATCAGTTATCAATTATCAGTTATCAATTACCAATGCTGGTTTATTTGAATGAAAGGGTTGGAATTGTTCAACGAAGGATTTTTGAGAATTGGGAATTGGAAGTTGGTATTTTTTAAGACATTCATGAGACATTCTAAAATGACACAAATAGTATTTCTTTAAGAAATGCTATTTGTATCGTTTTGGATCCATTCCCTCTATGGAATGATAATTTAATCGTTCGACAAGGTCACCAACCTAACTTCCAAAATTTGAATGTTCAAACCTGCTAGGTTTTATTTCGAGTTTTAGGTTGATGAGCTTGTCGAATCATTAAATCCTGAATTCTATTCGCCATCTGCAATACTTTCAGCATATTGTTCGGCAGTCAATAAATTTTCTAATCCATTTTCAGAAGTGGGTTTCATTCTAAATAACCAACCTGTTTCATAAGGGCTTTGGTTAACCAATTCAGGTTCATCGGTTAATGAGGCATTAGCTTCAATGATTTCACCGGCGATAGGGCTAAAAATGTCTGAGGCGGCTTTGACTGATTCAACTACGCCACAAGCATCTTCTGCATTCACAGATTCACCATCGGCTGGCAATTCTACAAACACCAAATCGCCTAATTGTTCTTGGGCATGTTCGGTAATGCCTACTGTTATAGAGCCATCTTCTTCCATACGCACCCATTCGTGGGATTGGGTATATTTCAAATTGTCTGGTATGTTACTCATTATTCCATTCCTTACCATAAAATACCAAAGCTAAAGCTTTGGACTCCAGGCTATGATTTTGGAGTCCAAAGCTAAAGCTTTGGAAATTCAATAAATATAACTTGTTGCATATTGAGCTTAATTCATAATTCACAATTATATAGCAATTCCTGATTGAATAAAATACGTTTAATATCCTTCAATTTATTGATAATTCATGTATTAAACGCTATAACGCTGTAACGCTGTAACGCAAAAACGCTATATACAGGCTTTACCATGTCGCACAAATGGTATTTTTACGATTTGTGCGGGTAATTGTTTATTACGGATTGTTACTGTGACATGTTCATGTTTGCCGGCTGGAAGACGGGCAAAGGCAATTGATACGCCTAGTGTCGGTGAAAAAGTACCGCTGGTGATTTGCCCAACGCTCCCATTTTCAAGGGAGACGGTTTGATGTGCGCGTAATACGCCTTTGTCTTGCAGAACTAAGCCAACCATGATGGAATGATTGCCTTTGTCTTTTTGAGTTTGTAAGGCATTGCGTCCGATAAAATTTCGAGTTTCGGGTTTAAAAGCGACGGTCCAACTTAATCCTGATTCTAGAGGTGAGTAGTTTTCATCCATATCCGCACCATATAAATTCATTCCCGCTTCAAGACGCAAAGTATCACGCGCACCAAGTCCCACTGGTGCAACACCTGCCCCCATCAAAGCCTCCCAAAAATCGCTGGCTTTTTGAGCCGGTAATATGATTTCAAAGCCTTCTTCACCGGTATAGCCGGTACGTGCAACAAAGACTTCATCATTATTCCAAGTCGCGCAAAAAGGTGCAAGTGCCATTGCTGAGGATTGCAAATTTTGTGGTAATAGGGACTTCACTTTTTCTTGTGCGTTTGGTCCTTGTACGGCAAGCATGGCAAGATCATTGCGTTGATGGATTTGTATGTCAAAGGGTTGAGCTTGTTGTGTGATCCATGCTATATCTTTATCTCGTGTTCCGGCATTGACTACCATGCGATATTGATTGTCGCTTTGATAATAAACAATTAAGTCGTCTATTACGCCGCCTTGTTCATTTAACATGCAGCTATAAAGGGCTTTGCCGGTGTTTTTTAAACGTGCTATATCATTAGCTAATAAGTAACGCAAAAATTCACGGACTTTTTCTCCAGATAAATCAACAATGGCCATGTGTGAGACATCAAATACGCCAGCATCACGACGAACTTGATGATGTTCGTTGATTTGTGAACCATAATGCAAAGGCATATCCCAACCACCAAAGTTGACCATTTTGGCTTTTGATTCTAAATGTTTTTTATATAAGGGGGTTTTTTTTTCCATAGAGAGATATTATTGTTCAATTGGAAATTGGAAATTGGAAATTGGAAATTGGAAATTGGGAAATTTTGTGATTCTAGGACAAGGCAGTCAATAAAATACGTGTTTTGAAATGGTTCGACCCTTCGACAAGGGACCGCAAGCTCATGATTCGACAGGCTCATCAACCGCCAACCATAGAAATTGCTACAAATAGTATTTCTTAAAGAAATACTATTTGTTAATAGTGCGTAAGTTATTTTCTGCGGCATCCTCTAAACCTCAATAGTTCGGATAATTTTTAGCTATAGATGTTCAGAAAAATAATTTCACTTTTATAAACCTGCCAGGTTTTGGAAACCTGGCAGGTTTTGTGAAGTTATTTACCTGAAAAACTATAAGTCTTTAGTTTTTCATAAAATTAGGTATGTTTTATCATTACAAAATTAAATCAAACACTTATCAAAAAATATCCAAACTTTTGTAAACCTTCGAGGTTTTTTAAATCTCAAAGATTTTCTAATGGCCTCGTTCTCCTAAATTGACTTCTATGAGTATTCCTTCTTCAAATAATAAAGTCCGACTATAATATGTGGAACCCAAATTGTAAGTCCATTCATCAAATTGAGTGTGAAGAATCACCGGGTATTTATGATTTTCCTGAATAGTTGCCATTATAATCTGTTCAGTTTGATATTGGGTTTTGTGATTGGGTTCTCCACATTTCATCAAGATTTCTGGTTTAGTATCGCCTTTGCTAATTTTATCTCCCATTGTGAGGCAATGTCGGGGATCACGGTTTTTATAGCCATATTCTTTGTTGTCAATGCGGGTGAGTTTATTATTTTCAAATTGGAGAAGTTGAGTCAGGCGACGTGCTCCAAGATTGTACAACCAAATGTCAATGGTTATCGTTTTTTTCTGTTCGGTAATGACATCTATTTGGGTTAATATTTCTTTAAACCATTGATCTTTAAAAGTTGGCTCTCCACATTTCATTAGTACATCAGATTTTGTATCTTTTATAGAGACGAGTTTTCCTTGACAACGAAAAGCATAAATGGTTTGGAAAGGTAAAAATGTTAGTAAAAATGTTAAACTAACCAATATTTTTTTCATTTTTTTCATAATTAATCTATTATAATAGCAGTACATTTGCGAATGGCGAATGGTGAATAGCGAATGGATTAAAAGTCTTTTGCTCCAAAATAAATTTTGGACTCTTCATTTGCCTTTAGGATGCTTTTTAATTTGTGGCATACTATATAATTCTCAATTTAAGAACGAAAAGGGTACAACATGGATTTTTTGATTCAAAATGCGTGGGCTCAAGCAGCAGGTCAAGGTGACGCTGGACTTATCAATCTTATTATGTTGGTGGTTTTATTTTTGGTGTTTTATTTTTTGTTGATACGCCCACAAACTAAGCGGGTTAAAGAGCATAAACAAATGGTTGGGTCGTTAGCTAAAGGTGATGAAGTGGTAACAAATGGTGGATTATTAGGCAAAATTACTCAACTTGGTGACAATTTTATGACGCTTGAAGTTTCTGCTAATACTGAAATCAAGGTGCAACGCCAATCGGTTGCGGCTGTTATGCCGAAAGGTACTTTGAAAAGTACGATGTGATTTTTTTGGGATAAACGAACTTTTAGCAAAGCTAAACTTTATCTACTTGAGCGTGGTTATAAACCATTTTTTTAAATATTAAGTTTAGCCCTAACATCATTCAATTCTTTATTTTGTATTTTTGACCCATTAATCTTTAATTTGGTAGAACTGTAAAGGTAGTGATAATAATTTCCAACTGTCCAAAATAAATTTTGGACTCCAAAATCGCTATTAGTAAAGATAGTGATGATAATTTCCAACCATCCAAAATTTATTTTGGACTTCAAAATCACTATTTGTTTAGGACTACCTTTAATTTAAATACACAGATGAATCAATATCCATTTTGGAAATATTTATTAATTGCAGCTATCATTTCTATTTGTACGTTGTATGCGTTACCCAATTTATTTGGTGAAGATCCCGCAGTACAAATTTCTCCGGCTTATGCCCGGGATATGAAAATTGATCAAGCTGTACAGGATCGGGCTGAAGGAATCCTTGAAGAAGCTAATATCAAATTTACTCGTCTTGACAGAACACCAAAACAATTATTGGTGCGTTTTAAAGATACGAATACCCAACTGAAGGCTTATTCTATCCTTTCGGACATCATGTCTGAATATGTCGTCGCACAAAATTTGGCCCCAGCAACCCCAGATTGGTTAAGGGCACTTGGGGGGCAGCCAATGTATTTAGGGCTTGATTTACGTGGTGGAGTCCATTTTTTAATGCAGGTGGACATGGTAACGGCCATTCATCAGGATAAGGAGACATTGGTTAATGAATTGCGTACCTTATTTCGCCAGAAAAAACTGCGTTATAAGAGTGTGAATCGCGTTATTGATGGAGAAGGCGGTATTGTTGCGATTTTTCCTGCACTTGAAACACGCGATAAAGCAAAAAAGCAGGTTGAAAAACAGTACAATGATTTGCTCATTACTTTAGAAAATGATATTGATGAATATCGTTTGCTGATGACTTTCACAGAGGTAGCCCTTCAAGAACGTCGCCAAAAAGCCTTAGAGCAAAACATTACTACTTTGCGTAATCGCGTGAATGAGTTAGGGGTATCTGAACCGGTTATTCAACGGCAAGGTGATGAGCGTATTGTGGTTCAATTACCGGGTGTGCAAGATACGGCTCGCGCTAAAGAAATTTTGGGTGCAACTGCAACGCTAGAATTTCGTCTGGTGGCAGATGATGATAGTTATGGGCGTGAATATAAACGCCGTGATGGTTCGCCAGTGAGATTAAAACGCGGTGTTATTGCTACCGGTGATCAAATTGTCGATGCGGCAGCTACTATTGATCAACGGAGTGGTCGCCCGGCGGCTGTTGTCCGTTTGGATAATAAAGGGGCGAGAGGTATGCTGGAGGCGACTCGCAAAAATGTTGGTAAGCCAATGGCAGTGGTTTTTATTGAGTACCATATTGAGACCAAAATGGTAGATGACAAACCGGTGGTAACTCGTGAAAAGACTGAAGAGGTTATTAATGTTGCCACTATTCAAGAGGAATTCGGCAGGAATTTTCAAATTACCGGCTTGGCGAGTGGAGAAGCCAATAACCTTGCCCTATTATTGCGTGCTGGTGCCCTAAAAGCCCCAATGGAAATCATTGAAGAACGCACGGTGGGTCCTAGCTTAGGTCAGGAAAGCATTGATTTGGGTATGTTATCTATCATTGTGGGATTTGTGGCGGTCATGGTATTTATGTTGTTGCGCTATAAAATCTTTGGCATGGTGGCCAATTTAGCGTTATTGATGAATGTCATTATTTTGATCGCTTTACTGTCCTTATTACAAGCTACGTTGACTTTACCAGGTATGGCGGGTATTGTCTTGACTTTGGGTATGGCAGTTGATGCTAACGTATTGATTTTTGAAAAAATACGTGAAGAAGTCGCTAATGGCAATAGTCCACAAGCTAGTATTCATATTGGTTATGAAAAAGCTTTTATCACGATCTTTGATGCCAACTTGACGACTTTAATTGCAGCAGTCATGTTATTTGGTTTTGGTACTGGACCTATCAAAGGTTTTGCCATCACATTATCGTTGGGTATTGTCACTTCTATGTTTACAGCCATTATGGTAACTCGTAGTGTAGTTAACTTTTTATATGGTAGTAAAAAACTTACCAAAATATCGGTTTAATCAATAATAAGGAATGAGGATTTAATGGTTCGACATGGTTCGACAAGCTCACCAACCGAGCTCACCAACAAATTTCCAAAACTTTTGAGCCAAACCTGCCAGGTTTTTAAAACCTGGCAGGTTTAATTTCAGGTTTTATTTAATCCTCATTCCTAAGTAATGAACCATAAATTTTTAGGTATGATGAATTTTGGGTAGATTTGATGACTATTTCTACAAAATACCTGAAAATTTGTGCTTCAGTTAATTAATAAATGATGAATGATGAATATACTAAATCTGGTCAAAAACTAAAACTGACTGTTTTTTTATGGATGGCACAAAAACGGAATCCATTTTTGATTCGACAAAGAACCTAGATTTTTATCATCCCAGTTTAGACATTCAAGCTTTGGAAGTTATTAAATTTTCTTAATAACTATGTTACGCACTCCATTTCTTTAAAATTGAAAATACCAGTCATTTCGAGTTTCGTTTAGAAAGGGACAAGGCAGTCAATAAAATAGAGATTCTTACAAATAGTATTTCTTAAAGAAATACTATTTGTTTTACCTGCGTAAGGAATGAATACGAAATAACTTACAGCTAACCTCCCCCAACCCCTCCTTATCAAGGATAGGAGTTCCCCCGCCTTACAAAGGAGGGGGATAGGGGGTGGTTAGAAATAAAACCGGGAAGTTATTTCGTGACCATCCCTAAACCCTTTTTTAAGGGGAATGAAACCGATGGAAGTCCCTCTTCTTAGGGAATGCAAGGGGTCATTATTTCGTCGCTGTCACCATAGATTTCTTGTTTCGCTCGAAACGAAGTAACGGATCGTAGCAACAGTAAATGATAACAATGTGATTATTCATTCACTATTCACCATTCATCAGTATTCCCAATTAATTCCCCAAAATTTCAGAATCAGAGCATAAAAAAAATGTTGTTAACGAGATTTGATTATAAAATTGATTTTATGGGCAAACGCCGCATTGCTATGTGGATGTCTGCCGTTTTAATGATTGTTTCCATTGCCTCTCTAGCAACTCAAGGACTGGTTTTTGGGCTAGATTTTACCGGTGGCACCTTGGTTGAAGTTCGCTATAAACAAGAAGTGGAACTTGAACCTATCCGAAAAACCTTACGGGAAAATGGATTTCCAGAGGCAGTGGTGCAATACTTTGGGACTACTCACGATGTATCAATTCGTTTAAAAACCCATGAAGAGAACAAAGAGGAACCAATCAGCACTAAAATTTTGCGCCTGTTGCAACAACAAAGTGGAGAACAAAAAGTTGAAATGCGCCGCGTTGAATATGTCGGTCCTCAAATCGGTGGCGAATTAATAGAAAAAGGTGGACTGGCTGTCTTATGGACGCTGTTTGGTGTCTTGATTTACGTGTGGTTTCGCTTTGAATATCGTTTTGCCTTGGGTGCTATAGCAGCATTGGTACACGATACGGTTATTGTGGTAGGTGTTTTCTCAATATTTCGATTGGAATTTGATTTGACTGTATTAGCAGCCGTACTGGCAGTCATTGGTTATTCCCTCAATGACACGATTGTGGTTTTTGACCGTATTCGGGAAAACTTTGTTAAATTACGAAAACAATCGGCAATAGAGGTTATGAATAAATCTATCAATCAAATGCTGGGGCGTACGGTGATGACTTCAGTCACGACAGCATTGGTGCTGGTTGTGCTGTTTACGATAGGCGGAGAATTGATACATGGATTTTCCACCGCTCTATTGATAGGTGTCATTATCGGTACTTATTCCTCAATTTATATTGCCAGTGCCAGTGCCCTTGTCTTAGGTGTCAGCAAAAATGATCTTATGCCAGTGCAAAAAGAAGGTGCTGAACAAAAAAATGAGCATCTGTGGTAATGATAAGGGATATCCAAAAAATAAATTATCTGGGAAAAAAATTTTGAGGGCGTGAGAAATCCGATTTCTTAAAGAAAATAGGATTTCTTAGATTTTCGTTTGGGATGATTATTTTTGATGATTATTTTTCTTGAATTCCCTAAATGATTAATAATTAACTTATACTGTTCGCCTTTGAATTTTGTGAAAATCATAAATGTTGAAGAAATCCGATTTCTTGAAGAAATCGGATTTCTCAGACTCCAAAATTTTCACTGATTTTAAGTACATTCAGTATAACATTGACTCATAGGATTTCGAGATTTCTTATGTGATCTTTTGGGATGAGCTGATAGGTAGGTCGGGTTTCGCTTCGATAACCCGATCACAACGATATAATCAATTGATTATAAAAAACTACGAACACCTATGGGAAATTAACTATATAGCAATTCCCGATTAAATAAAGTACAATTAATCTAGTTTAAGTTATTCATCATTAAATAAAAAACGCTATAACGCTGTAACGCGTTAAACGCAAAAACGCTATAGCTTTTGAAAGGATTTAGTCTATCCGCCATTCATCATTCACTATTCATCACTCACCATTCTTATGGAAAAATTTCAATTCGGTCATGCCAGTGCGAAAAATTGGCAACAAGCAACTCAAGCTTGTTTAAACCAAATGAGCAATTTAACCGCTTCTGACAATCATTTGGGTTTTATATATATAACCGATCTTTTTGCCAGCTATGTTCATGATATACTCGATTATCTGAAACAACAAACCAATATCCCACATTGGATTGGCACAGTAGGAATAGG
>Ga0233403_10000068_pt1 | contig 41636 bp, 30 predicted proteins | sample Na_oxic_1_MG_FD_179866 | JGI IMG/M metagenome (GOLD analysis project Ga0233403, IMG submission 179866) | Seawater microbial communities from Saanich Inlet, British Columbia, Canada - Na_oxic_1_MG | ecosystem: Environmental > Aquatic > Marine > Inlet | place: Canada: British Columbia | collected...
GCGGTCCCCCCTCCCAGCGGGAGGGGGTTAGGGGGAGGGAGAGATCGTGAACACAAATATAGCCTGAAAAAATACTTCAAAAAAAGCTCATACTGCACACCCTAGGTTAGGGGGTGGGAGAGATCGTGGTTCTAAAAAATACTTCAAAGAAGAAGAATGCGTAACATGAGTTAGTAATCGTGAAAATTTTCAAAGTGCTTTTAGAACAAATAGATTATTCATTCACCATTTACCATTCATCATTCATCATTTAAAACTCATCTAACATCTGAATGAAACCGCAGGGACATTCGTTAGCACACAATCCACACCCTTTGCAATAATCATAATCAAAAATATAGTGAGAACCATCGCTTGCCGACTCTTTGGTTTTGAGTACGGCAGAATCTGGGCAAAGCATCCAACAGTTATCACAAGCCAAACAATTACCACAAGAAAAACAACGTTGGCTCTCCTTCGCAATCTGTGGTCCACTCAGACTGGTTGTAATTTCTTCATCACTAATGCGCTGTTCAACTGGTAAAGTGGGTTCTTGAACACGCGGCATTGATTCATAATAGTTCATATTTAATTGTTCAAACGGAATCGCTTGATTCTTCGGTATTTCTGGTAATGCCCGCACCTTTAATACACAATCAATTGCTTCGGCAGTTCGTCGCCCATCACCAACAGCAGCCGTCACAGTACCAGCATTAGGTGTGACATCACCCCCTGCGTAAAGACCTAAATAGCCTTCAATTTGTCCCCAATGATCAACCGGTAAATGGGAACGATTTTCAGCCACCATTTCGATACCACTTGGATCAATGACTTGTCCTACAGCAGGTATGACTTGATCAACATTTAAAATGGTTTCTGTGCCTTCAAAGGCAATTCTTTTTAACTTTCCACTGGGTTGCATGAGTTTTTTCATGTGGACCAATTCAACACCCACTACCCGTTCACCTCGCAAAATCAAGCGACGGATACCACGATACTCATGGATAATCACGCCTTCTTCAAGCGCTTCTTTAATTTCACGCGGAATCGCCGGCATTGCCTCTTCAAGCGGCACACCTGGCTTTGGAATCGGTTTATGGGAAATAATATGCACTTCTGGCACTCCAACCCGGTTCATAACCCTTGCCATATCGACAGCCGTGTTACCAGCACCAATGACAGCCACACTCTTGGGTATTGGTACTTTACCAATATCGACCCATTCTTTGAGCAATTCAAAACCAGAATGTAAATCGCGTGGTACTACCCCATCAATACTCCATTCCACACTTCGTTGTGCGCCAAGTCCAAGAAAAACTGCTTGATATTGGTCTTGTAATTCATTCAAATGCATATCTCGTCCTAAACGGGTATGCGGTTGAAAAGTAATACCATCCAATGCTAATACCCGTTCTAGTTCAGCATCTAATACTGAGCGGGGTAAACGATAAGGGGGCAATGCTGTGCGTAAAGTACCGCCAGCTACAGGATGATCATCAAAAATAGTGGCTCGATAACCGCGCTTTATGAGATGATAAGCGGCTGATAATCCGGCGGGTCCGGCCCCAACAATAGCAATTTCAGGGGCGGAGGCATCAACCGGTTTAACTGGATAGGCCCAATTTTTGGCAATTGCTTGATCGCCTAAAAAACGTTCTACTGCATGAATGGCAATGGGTTCGTCATATTGGCTACGATTACAGGCTGCTTCACAAGGATGTGGACAAACGCGACCGGTAATCGCTGGGATTGGATTAACAGAAACTATCGTTTCCCAAGCCGATTTTTCATGGCCTGCTTGCATAAGGGCTAAATAAGCTTGTGCATCTTCACCCGCTGGACAGGCATGATGACAAGGGGCAACTTGGTAAAAATGCTCAGGTTTTCGGGTGCGCCAACTACCCGTTTTAAAACTTAAAGAAGTACCGGGTAATGCATAACCAGTACGAGTCAGCACGAGTGGTGCCATACTTTATTCTCCTTATTTTTAGGTAATAGCTAAAAATGGCAATTATATTGATAACTATCTAAAAAAATTAATAATATAGGTTTTTATTACCATTAATTTTTTTAGTCGCTCTTTGAAAATCATTTAAAATATTTTGGTGCCATTTTTAGGTAATATAGCGTTTTTGCGTTTAATGCGTTACAGCGTTATAGCGTTTTTTTATTTAATTATGAATAACTTAAAATATATTAATTGTACTTTATTTAATCGGGAATTGCTATAGATAATCGGTAATACTCGATCTTCAAGTTTTTTGTAATCCATTGATTTATAAATCAATATAATTTTAGGGACGAAAATATAAATCCTATTAAAAATCAATCATTTGTATATTTCAACACTCAAAAATAGAGCCTTGTAAAGCTAAATAACATCAAAAACTTGAAGATCGAGTAATACAAAATTCGCCAACCGCAAATAGCAGTATAGTTATATACTCAAATTATGCACAATGTTTCTTCAAAAATGAACCGACCGTTCATTTCGAGTGAGGCGAGTAACAAAGTAATGGAGTATAGCGAGAGCAATGACAAAAGTGCAATTTATACCAGAATTAAGTCTATATGACAAAATAAATCGTTTCTAAAATAAATTTTGGAGTCCAAAATTTATTTTGGACAACGCTTTTTTAATCACATTTGGATCGAATTGCAGAAAGGCAATCCAAATTGCGACAACGCTATAAATAAAATAAAGCCTTGGGTATCTTCAATTATCATCCCAAGGCAGACCTGTGTGTCTGCTCTATAATTAATAAAATGATGTAAAAATTGAGGAATGGTAGGTTACGCCTAGTTAACCCGACCTACACTTAAAATTTTGATCGTCTACGCTCTGTCTGTGCAGTATACTTTGACATAAATGATGGTATTCGGAGTTGCCAATGATTGATAAATATCGCCAAAAAAAGCATTGACTCTTTCCGTATGAGGTTAATTTTTAAGCTTTTCATCAAGCAATGGAAAGTTGTTTTGAAATAAATTTCCATTTATAGCGTTTTTGCGTTTAACGCGTTACACTTCGGCAAGCTCAGTGTAGGCAGCGTTATAGCGTTTTTTATTTAATTATGAATAACTTAAACTAGATTAATTGTACTTTATTTAATCGGGAATTGCTATATACTGAAAAATTCAGTTTATTCCTGTTACATACAGCTTTTCTAAACACAAAATAATAGAAACTCTAAACTCACCAAGGTTTAAGAAATCCAAGTGAATTTGAAATCAAAATAAATGGAGGTATATTTGATCAATGAATTTCATCAGTGATTTTATTTGGCAGAGTACTCTTGCTGCGTTGGTTACTTTCTTAGTATTTAGCTTACCAGGATTAAGTGTACTTCGTTTATTGGGCTTAATAAACCCAAAGCGGTTTTTGGTGGCATTACTGATGGCCCCAGCCTTTGGTTTATGTACCTATGGACCATTTTCCTTAGCCTTTACTGCGTTAGTGGGCTATTCAGTTTTCACACTCATTATCGCTTGGTTATTGTTTCAAGCTATCATATTGCTTTGGATTCGTTACCAAACCATTTCCACCAATGAACACTTTCTTTGCCATATTTCGCAGTGGCACAGTTTATGGTTATTAATCGGTGCGGCAGTCTGTGCGATGATACCAACGTTCCATATCTTTCCCGTTGTGTATCAAGACGGTTTATTTATTAATGTCCCGATTTTCGATCATGCTAAAATAGCAATAGTTGATGCGATAGCTCGTGAAGGTTTATTACCCATTAATCCTTATTACGCGCCAGCCGGTGAAAGAATTCCATTAACTTATTATTACTTATGGCATTTTTTCGCTTCGCAGATCAAATTACTGACTCATGTAACGGGTTGGCAAGCCGAAGTCGCATTGAATTGGTTTACCGCTTTCGCATCCCTAAGTTTTTTAAGCGCATTAGCCATTCACTTCACACAAAAAGCACGAGCCGGGTTATTTATTTTACTATTAGCTTTAACCGGAGCCCCAGCAGATTTACTTCCTTGGTTATGGGGGCCTTATTGGACTAACTGGGTAGGGTACCCACCAGTTCATGGATTAGAACTTTGGTGGATTCAAGCCGCTTGGGTACCACAACATTTGTTTTCAGCTTTAGTGGTAATTGTGTTCATTTTTTTGGTGACTCAAGTTCTTACCAAGGGTAAAATGCTCACCAGTTATGCTATTGTGATAGGATTGACGACTGCGACAGCCTTTGGTGCTTCAATTTGGGTCGGTGGAATCGCACTACTCTTTGGCTTGCCTTTTTTGATTGGAATGGCATTATGGCTTCGTCTGCCACTCTATAACTATTTGAATACGTTTAAAACGCTTTTATTCGCTTTACTGATTTGTCTACTCTTTGCTATTCCGGTTCTGATTTCACTCACCACCGGGCCCTCTTTAGCTCAGAGTGAGTTACCCTTTGGTCCTCATTTGTATACGGCAACGTCTTTATTTAACAAAGCCTCTGATTGGGGCTATATTGCTCATATCATACTGTATTGGTTACAATTTTTACCCTTAAATTTAGGGATTGTATTTGTACTGGGAACCGCTTCAGTATTACTCTATACCTCTAAGATTCCTGAAGAACGTAATTTTTGGGCCCTTAGTTTTGGTGCGATTTTTGGTTTTTTACTCATTGTGCAATTCTTACAAAGTACGATTGCCAATAATGATTTCGGTTGGCGAGCAGTATTAGTTCCGGTAATGCTACTGATGGTATGGAGTGCCATTGCTTTAACCGCATTATTTACCTCTACCGACCTTTCTAAATGGCGAATATCCATAAAACGGTGGCAACCTCTTATTTTATCACTGACTATGGTCGGATTAACTATCGGTTTTTTGAGTTTCACCCGCATTTCGCAATTGCCAGTTAATCCTCATTATCCGCCAGATGCTCATACTTTAGCCTTACATCAAGGTTTCCTTCGTCAACAACAAGCTTGGGCCAAAGTACGTCAATACGCTAAACCAACTGATCTGGTTCAGTCCAATCCTGACGGTTATACGACTATGACCCCTTGGCCAGCTAATATAGCTTATGCGCTATTTGCTGACCGTGCGACTGCTTATGCCAATCCCGAATATGCTCATGTGTTTGCCTACCGCTATGATAATCATCAAAAGACTCAACAATATCAGCTTATCCAAACCGTATTTTCGGCACAACCAACCGATGAAGCATTGCGTCATTTGCATGACGTTTTAAAGGTTAAAGTGTTGTTAGTCGATAAATTTGACGCGGTGTGGCATTCTGAAGCGATTGAACGTTCAGGCTTATATCGCTTGGTTGAAAAGGAAACGGATTTTAAAATTTATGTCGCACAATAATTGACAGGTTGACTATGTGGTTTTCAATTATTCTCATTCCTGAATTGGTATAAATCAGAAACATAAATGATGGTATCCGGCTGAGTCACCAATGATTGATAAATATCGCCAAAAAAAGCATTGACTCTTTTCGTATGAGATTCATTTTTAAGCTTTTCATCAAGCAATGGAAAGGTTCAATGACTGTTAATGATGTCGGTTGAGTCTGTAACAGTAGTTGAGAAAAATCGCCAGTACCTGCACCAACTTCTAGTAAATGTGAGCCCAAAAAAGGACGAAATTCATCTAATATCCATTGATGGTAATTACGTGCAAAGGACATGGCTTCGAGATCGCGTCCGAAATATTGGGTTTGGTTGCGTTCAATCTTCATTGTCTGCTTGAGGTGCTGAGTATTGGAGATAAATTAAACGTTTTTGTTCAAGTCGATTCAAACTAACACTGTCTAAAATCAAGCCACAGGTAATTAAAATACTGGCGACAATCATTAGGGCAGTCGATAAAATAGCCGTAGGAAAGCAAGGAACTAACCCGGTTTCTAAAAATTCAAAAAAAATAGGTATCATTAAGCCAATTGAGGTACTTGCAAATAATATAGCCAAAAAACCAAAAAACGCAAACGGTCTAATTTCTTTAAATAGGGAAAGAATCGTTAATAGAATCTTCAAACCGTCTTTATAGGTTCTTAACTTACTGGTGGTACCTTCCACTCGTTCAAAATAAAGTGTCTCTACTTCTGCGGTTGGTAAACGGAGTTCAAGTGCATGAATAGTTAACATGGCTTCAATTTTAAAACCAGTGGCTAAGGCTGGAAAAGACTTCACAAAACGTTTAGAAAATACTCGAAAACCAGATAAAACATCGGAAAATTGGGAATGAAATAAGAAAGCAATTGTATTAGTTAACAATCTATTTCCAAAACGGTGTCCAGGACGATAAAGTTTGGTGGTATTATCATCACTACGAAGTCCTACCACCATATCAAGTTGATTTTCAATTAATAGATCAATCATCTTTGGGGCTGATTGTGCATCATAAGTCCCATCACCATCTGCCATGACATAAATATCAGCCTCAATATCAGCAAAAGCGCGTTTAACGACATAACCTTTTCCTTGGCTCGTTTCAGAACGGACAATCGCGCCGGCTTGTTTCGCTTTTTCAATGGTTTTATCGGTAGAATTGTTGTCATACACATAAATGGGACTTAAGGGTAAAGCGGCTTTAAATGCACTAACCACTTGTTCTATTGCTTGCTCTTCATTATAACAGGGCAAAATAACAGCAATTTTTGGGTTCATTATTGATTTTATCTTTGATGCCCTCTCCCTAACCCTCTCCAAAGGGCGATGGAATACTCCCTCGTCCTTTGGGAGAAGCTGGAAAGAGAAAGAATATACTCTGAACGTGTGAAATTTGAACTTTTGGGAATCGTTGTTTCAGGAATTCGTTCTTAATGAACGAAAAGTCCAAATCTTAGCCGTGTACTGTATAGAAACCTTATTTTTGAAAGTAATTAAGTTCAAAATTTATTTTGGCGTTATGAATTTAGAGAAATGAGGCTTTAATTACTTCAGAAACTTCTAAGCTAAACCTGACAGGTTTTTAAAACCTGTCAGGTTTATTCGTTTAAACGCTATAGTTGATACAGGTAAACAGAAGCTCCCGGTTGGAGGTTTTCCTCTATCAATTGTCCTATTGTATCAAGATAGTTGAGAAAAAGATTTTTGTCAGCTTCCCCAAGATGAGAAAAAACAAACCAGACTCTACCTTGCCCTTGCAGCTTTTCTAAATCAAGTTGTGATGGCGGAAAATATTCAGAAATACCCAATATACATTGAGTATTTTTCACTGGTACTGGTGTTAAACCTCGCTTGATGCGAGAATATTCCACTTCTTTGAGATAAGTGTTATGCGGTATCGGTGTAATGATATGGCAATTGTTATACTCAAAACCATAATCTTTGGCATAGTATCTAAAGGCCGGTTCTGTCCAATAATAGATGTAGACACTATCTTGGCTTTGCCGATTGTTTTGGATATGTTCTAAAACCGGTTTAATTTCTTCAATCACACGCGGATTCACGAAATGCCAAATGGCTTTAGCAGTAGGATAAACCGCTAAAAGGCCCATCAAAATAACGGTTGATGCTAGCGTATAAATAGAGGCGCGAGGAGAAGAACTTTTGATTTGAAGTCGGACTATACCTTCTGCCAATAAAAGGTATAAAGCTGGCATTAAAAAGAGTACTAACCTTTCCGAAAAAGCATATTGTTCAAAAGATGAGGCTGATAGTGCGATAAAAACAGGTAATGTTAATAAAAACAAAATGCCTTTTTTTTCAGCGAATAGAACAATACCACCTACCACGATAACAAATCCAGCCAATTTAATATTTTTAAAACCGCCCGGATATTCTAACACTGAGAAAAAGTTGTAATGAAGCCAATGTATCGCGTCCATAGAAAATGGGAAGGGCATAAACGCATTTTCTAGGGTCCAAAATTGGTGTAGCCATTGATTAGTGGGCGTATCAACGTGAACAATTAAGAAAAAGAGAAGCACAAAATTGAATACCCATAGCCAATAAATAGCAACCAAATCAATGAGAGATTTCCATTGTTTGTTAAGCAAATAAGGCCAAGCGATATAGATACCAATTGTGGCTAAGATAAATACAGAGGTATGAGAAAACCAGACAGCAACCATCCCGGCGACGGCGAGCAGGAGCATTCTTTCAAAGGTTAGGCTGTGAGTCCTGATGTAATTAGCTAATAAAAACAAGGCGATGACTATCATCACATCGCTTGAATATTGTTTAAATTCAGACGAGTAAAAAATCAATGCCTCTGAAATAGCAAAGAAAAACAATGCAATGGGAACAGCCGCAGCGGAAATATAGGCTTTTGCCAGGTAATAAAACAGCACGAGAGAAACTGTTCCACAAATAAAAGGAAACAGTCTTAAAACCAAATCGCTATTGCCAAACAAGGTGATAGATAATTTAGCCATCACTAAAACGCCCGGCGGCATAATATGACTGCTATATTCTAACGGTGCATCAAAAAGTCCTAAAAAAGTTCTCTCAACGACATTAACCACAAAAAAGGCTTCATCTAGCCAAAGAGAACGATTAAAAAGATACTGATCAAGACGTAGAATGAAACCAAAAGCGATAATAAGCCAAGGTAACCAACGAAAAAATGTTTCTTTGTTCATGTTGAGAAAATGTTGTCCAAAAGGTTATAGCGTTTTTGCGTTTAACGCGTTACAGCGTTATAGCGTTTTTTATTTAATGATAAATAATTTAAACTAGATTAATTGTGCTTTATTTAATCGGGAATTGCTATATATAAATAGTTTTGGTTGAAGAAATAAGTATTGGTTGATATCTATAGATATCCTTCATTCATTGTTGAAAACCTTCAAAATTCCCCTCTTTGAAAACGAGTTAGGGGTAGAGTGTTGATTAGAAGGGGAATTTTATCAATTATTTAGGATAATTGTTTGTATTTTAACAAAAATCATAAATTTTTTCATCGATAAAATTTTCAGCGCAAATGGAATCCCTCATCAATCTATCACTTTATCCGATTGATAAGCTTGATAATCGACCACAACAGATGCTTGATGCCCTCTTTTTTTGAAAACGGGAAACTGGAGTCAAGGAGAAATCCTATTTCTTGAAGAAATGGGATTTCTTGATTTTGATTTGGAGTCCAAAATTTATTTTGGAGATTTAACAAATTCTTGTACAATAAATCAAACATTATGCTTTGGATAAAACCAAAAGGTTTTTAGAGTCCAAAGCTCAAAGTGTAAGAGTGTACGCAATGTGCAACACTGATTTCCAAAGCTAAAGCTTTGGGCTTTTCATAAGGAAAATATTAAATGTCATCATCTATATCAGTACCGCCAAAATCGTTGACTCGTCAAACACTCATCAAAATGGGTATCCGAATAGCCATTGTGATTCTGTTGATAACATTTGTAAGTTATTGGCATGTTGTTTCAGTCTTAAAATCACAATCGTTGGAACAACTAGAAAAATATACCATTGAACGAGGGCAACGTGAAAGTAGTATTTTTAAATTGGCTAAAGATAATCATGCGCTACTAAAAACTGATTTTTATCAGCAACTTGATAAATTTGGAGTGCAAGAACCACAACAACCTTTTGAACAACTTTTCGTTAAATGGTCCGATGGTACCACACGCAATCGGCCCAAAGATCAATCCCCAAAAAATTTTAATACCACCCAATATCCAAGCGTCTATATTGGCAAACAAGTCAATATTACTGCGGATATTCAGCGACGTGTCCTGACCTTTTATCACTTATTAAGCCGTTATGGCCCCGCTTGGCGTAATCGCTTTGTTGATACCTATTTTCTGGCACCCGAAAACATCGTGGCGAATTATTGGCCAGGTGAACCTTGGGCCTTGAATGCTAAGGCGGATTTGAATATTCAAAATGAGGAATATTTCTATGTTTCTGATAAAAAACATAATCCAGAACGAAAAACGACGTGGACTGGACTTTACTTTGATCATGTCGTCAAACTTTGGATGGTTTCCATAGAAACGCCTATTGATGATGCCCAAGGTAATCACATCGCCACCATTGGCAACGACATTATCCTCAATGAATTAATGGAACGGACCGTTCATGATACTTTGGAAGGTACCTATAATCTGATTTTACGGAAAGATGGTCGCTTAATTGCCCATCCCGATAAAATGACTCAACTTCAAGAACAAGACGGACAATTTGATATTCTTCAATCTAGCGATCAGCACTTGCGCCGGACTTTTGAATTTATTAAAAATATTACACCCAATCAAATCATTGTTCAAAACACCGTCGATAAAGAATACCTAGCCATTACCAAACTAGCGGGCCCAGAATGGTTCTTTGTCACCGTTTATCCGCAAGCCTTGTTATCTGGTCCAGCATTTAAAACCGCGAGTTTCATCTTAATTTTAGGTATTTTATCATTATTGATTGAAGTGCTTATCCTCTTTTGGGTATTACATACTCAAGTCGCTAAACCCCTACAAGAATTTATTTTGGCCACCAAAAAAATTGCCTCTGGCAATTTTAGCCTGGAAAACCTACCCAATCAATCCGGGCAACTCATTCAAGGCAATTTACCCATTGAACGTTCCGATGAATTAGGCTATCTCGCCCATTCCTTTCATAGCATGGCAGGGCAACTGAAAACCTTATTCAACAACATTGCCACCAAAAATACGGAGCTGAAAGCGGTTATTGAAGATATTGTACAAATTTCTCAAGGACTAGCGGTTGGTAATCTACAAGTTACGCCGCAGGCAGAATACAAAGGCGATTTAGTGCCAGTCAAAACCGCATTGGAAAAAGCTTTATCTCACTTACGTTTAGTCACAACGGATATTATCCAAGTATCTCAAGGGCTTGCAGATGGCAATCTACAAGTCGAACCTCACTGCGAATATCAAGGCGATTTTATCCAGATTAAAAATGCACTCCAACTCGCCTTATCTGAGCTACGACAAGTCATACAGGATATTATTCAAGTGTCTCAGAAATTAGCCGAAGGTGATTTTTCGCTGCCACCTCAATCTCACTACCCTGGTGATTTTGAACAGATTAAAAGAGCTTTGGAAGTGGCCCTGTTTAATCAACGCTTAGTAATAGAAGATATTGTCCAATTTTCTCAAGGCGTTGCAACCGGTAATCTCAAAATTACGCCAGAAGTAGAATATATTGGGGAATTTAATCGGATTAAAACCGCCCTAGAAACAGCCAGTATCAAACTCGCAGAAGCAACCACGCAAAATGCTAGACAAGATTGGCTTAAAACTGGGCAAGCGCAATTAAATGAGCAAATGAGCGGCGAACAAGATATGACAACGCTTGCTAAAAACATTATTGCCTTTCTGACCACCCGATTGGAAGCACAAACAGGTTTATTTTATAAGGTTGAAGAACTCAATCGCCATAGCCAACAGTGCGAATTGACCATGATTGCAAACTATACCTTAACTCAACACAAAGATATCACCAAAGTTTTTCAATTTGGGGAAGGTATTGTTGGACAAGCGGCACTGGATAAGCAAACTATCCAATTTACTATTGAAACTGGCTTAAATAAGACAATCCCTCGACATTTATTAGCGATTCCTTTTTTGTATGAAGATATCGTCAAAGGTATGATTGAACTCGGATTTATTGAAGCAATAACCGATATACAATTGGAATTTCTGAATCAAGTCAGGCATAGCATTGGGATAGCTGTTAATACCGCGCAATCTCGCACACAAATGCAGATGCTATTAGAGCAAAGCCAAGAACAAAGTGAAAAACTCAAATTTCAGCAAGAAGAACTTCAACAGACGAATGAAGAACTGCAAGCACAATCTGAAGAATTACAGACTCAACAAGAAGAATTGCGTCAAGCAAATGAAGAATTAGAGGAACATGCCCACGAATTAGATCGGCAAAAACAGGAAGTGCAACACAAAAATACCGCGTTGGAAAAAAACCAACGTGAGATGGAAACCGCGCAAGTCGCCTTGGAAACCAAAGCCAAAGAATTGGAATTAGCGAGCCAATATAAGTCAGAATTTCTCGCTAATATGTCCCATGAACTTCGGACTCCCTTAAATAGTCTGTTGATTCTTGCACAATTATTAGCTGAGAATAAGAAAGGCAATTTGTCGGATAAACAGATGGAATATGCTCGGACGATTCACAGTTCTGGTGCCTATTTACTCACATTGATCAACGATATTTTGGATTTATCCAAAGTAGAAGCTGGCAAAATGGAAATCAATGCTGAACCGGTGTCATTAAACGATTTAGTGACAATGGTTGAACAGAAGTTCCGCTATACGGATGATGAAGAAAACAACTTGGCTTTCCAAGTAACGATTGCCCAAGAAGTGCCTCCAATAATATATACTGATCCATTAAGGCTTCAACAAATTATCAATAACCTGCTTTCTAATGCGTTTAAATTTACCGAACAAGGTGACATTAAATTAATGGTGCAACGTTTAGAACTACCCCCTATCCCTCTAGGGGAAGGCCGGAGAGAGGACTGGCTCCCTCTTCCTCTAGGGGATGGGCAGCAGCGCAAAATGATTACTATCAGTGTATCAGACACCGGCATTGGTATTCCTAAAGATAAACAAAATATTATATTTCAAGCTTTCCAACAAGCCGATGGCACGACAAGCCGCAGTTATGGTGGCACTGGACTTGGTTTATCGATCTCTCGCCAATTAGCGCGATTACTCGGCGGAGACTTACAAGTATACAGTGAAGAAGGTCAAGGGAGCCTCTTTACCTTATATTTGCCGGAAATTATTGAACCTATCCATTCAGAACCAGAGTACAAAAGCCTGGAACACAGAAGTTCAGGCATTCAGAATTTGATGACTCCTAAAATTCATGAGTTCCAAAAAACGTCATCCGTATCCAAAAATACGGTTTTAAAAAGTTCAGATATTGACAAAAGTATTACTCAAACTCAAGTAGATATTGTTGATGATCGAGAAAATTTGCAAACCACCGACAAATCTCTTCTTATTATTGAAGATGATCGGCAATTTTCAAATCTGCTCATGGAATTGGCACGAGAGAAAGATTTTAAGTGTCTTCTTGCTGAAAAGGGTGAAACCGGTTTGCAATTGGCTGAACAATACCATCCGCAAGCCATTATTTTGGATGTAAAGTTGCCTGATATAGATGGTTGGACTGTGATCGACAAACTCCAAAATAACCAACAAACTCAGCATATTCCGGTGCATGTGATGTCAGCTTATGATCCCAATATCAATGCCTTAGACAAGGGAGCCATTGGTTATTTACATAAACCAATCAGTATGCCTGAACTTGGAGAAGCCTTTAAAAAAATAGAACAATTGATTACCAAACGGGTAAAAAATTTGTTAGTGATTGCTGATAATGAAAAGCATCAACAAAAGATTTTAGGTTTACTTGAAGATGATGAAGTCCAAACGACATTCTTCGTTACTATCACCGAAGTTTTACAACAACTTCATCAAACTCAGTTTGATTGTATTATCCTAGATATGGATATTGAACAGGGAAGTGGGGTTAAATTGCTTGAGCAAATGCAAAAGACGAATACGTTATGTCAAACGCCAGTCATTATCTATGTCGAGCGTGACTTAACTGCCGAGGAAGAAGCATTATTACAACGTTGTGCCGAAAATCTCATGGTTAAAGCACTCACTAATCCAGAACGTTTATTAGATGAAGCCCTTAATTTTCTGCATCAATTAGAAGCACATTTGCCGTCAACACAACGCAATGTCCTACGGATAGTACATGATAAAGCGGCCATTTTAAGAGATAAAAAAGTGCTCATTGTCGATGATGATGTGCGTAATACTTATGCTTTAGCAACAGTTTTGGAAGATCGTGAAATGGAAGTGGTTGTCGGTAACAATGGCAATCAAGCATTGGAATTATTAGAAAAGCATCCTGATGTTGCTATTGTGCTAATGGATGTCATGATGCCTAAAATGGATGGTTATGAAGCGATTCACCAAATCAGGGCGCAACCCCGTTACCGTCATTTACCCATTATCGCCCTCACCGCAAAAGCTATGAAGGGTGACAAAGCCAAATGTATCGAAGCCGGGGCCAATGATTATCTGTCCAAACCGGTAGATACCGAAAAACTCATTTCACTGATGCGAGTTTGGCTATACCGATAAATCAATTATCAATTATCAATTATCAGTTATCAGTTATCAGCAATTTAATTCCTATACTGAGTAAAATTGATATAGCTTATGTAGGGTGCCCATTTCTCTTCGTATATTCCTAACGATGGTGCGTGAAACGCACCCTACAATTTCCATTATTTTTGAAAATACCATTGACATAAAATTTAGGTAACACTCATATTATTGGCACTGTCTGCAATGAAGTTTTCGGTGGCCACATAACGTAAGGATGCACTTCTTGTTCTAAGCGTTCAGCAAGCTTTATTTGAGTACAAATTATGTCATATCGAACTTGCAAATTCATCCAAAATTGCGCTTCCATACCAAAAAAATGACTTAATCTTAAAGCGATTTCTGCGGTTATGCTCTGCTTACCTTGCACAATGCCACTAATCTGATGCTGGGAAACATTAATAGCCTTAGCTAATTGTTCTTGGCTAATTTCCATGGGTTTTAGGAACTCTTCCAACAGAATTTCACCTGGATGAATGGGAGCAAAATCTCGTTTATTCATTTATCATTTATCAGTTATCAGTTATCAGTAATTTCATTGATGTTTCTAAAATGACGAAGGATTTCCTGAAATAACAAAAGCGAGGTAGGTCGGGTTAGCGAAGCGTAACCCGACTTACAGGAAATCCCTCGCGCCCTTTGGGAGAGGGCCCTTTTTTTATTTCATTCTCATGGAAAGCCCTGCCGCACAAAAATAAACTTCGTCACAGTATTTGCCCAACAATTGCCCTGCTTTTCCTGATATATCAATGAATTGTCGCGCTAACGGATTGTTTGGTATTATACCAAGCCCTACTTCATTATGGACAAAGACAATAGATTTTGGTTGTTGTAGGATGGTTTCTAACTCAGTGAGAATTTCATCTTCACACTTTTGATGATACAACATATTATTAATCCACATTGTGACACATTCTAGGAGAATCGGATGTTCACATGGTTGAATAACTTCCAGTAAATTTAGAGGTTCTTCAATCGTTACAAATTGATTAGCCCGTCGTTGTTGATGAATGCGAATTCGTTGCTGCATTTCATCATCTAAACATTGCGTCGTTGCTAGATAGTAAGGTTTTTGGCTGCCCGCCATTTGTTGCACACGCACTTCAGCTAATTGCGATTTACCGCTTTTAATACCACCGATAAATGCTATTTTTATTGTCATCAAATTTCTCTTTTGTCATTTCTAATAAGGAATAGAGAATAATGACACAAATAGTATTTCTGAAAGAAATGCTATTTGTTGGGAAAGGTAAAAATGGTCAATAACTCAACACTCTGTCTAAAACCTGTCAGGTTTGGTGCGTCATCATTTGAAAATCCAATAACCACCAATCAAGCCCATCATAAATTTTGATCTATTTATTGCAATATGATTGATAAGTCACTCTCCAAAAACCTCGGTCTAAAACCTTCGATGTTTTCAAAACCTCGAAGGTTTTCGCCAAGGACCACTTAAAATTCAAATGGAGCAATCAGGCCCATCAAAAAAGTTGGCCATACAATTGCTATCAATTATAGTAGTCACTCCTCCAAAAAAAACTTCCTTTCGTTCAATGTTAAGTGGTAATACATTGAATAGACCACGATTTATGATTTACCATTCCATAAAATTCTATTTAACTAATTTGGGCCCGTGTCGTTCATTAGGTAAAATCACATTCTCAAATTTGTTAATTTAAAGTAAGACATACCAATTAAAAATTACAAGGATTGTATATAAAAAAGGATTAAAATCCATAATGATTTGAAAATAGGTAAGAATATTGATTAAATCACGAAACAAATCCTTTCTTATAAACAATCCTTGTAGTTTATTTTAAAAATATGAAAGAAGATTATTTAATTAAAGAACTCCATGAATTGTATTCCTTTGTTCGTACAGATTTCTCTGTTTATGTAACATGGTATACTGTTTTTACTACAGTGAATTTTACAGCTATCGGTTTTTTGTTACTTAACAATGTGTCTCTGGTTTATCTGGTATGTATTTCTATATTCATGTCTTTTCAAAATATATTAGGAATTAGGGGAAGTAGAAGTATAAAGAAGCAAATGAAGTCACGTAGCGAAAAAGCTTTATTAATAGAAAAGAAAATTGACACGCAACAAACACAAGTAGTCGGAACACTTTTGTCTGACGGATATTACGAAAAGTTATTCAACTCATTCATAGCAGGTTTAGTACCGTTGTTAATAGTTTGGATAATATTGCCCATTTATCATTATTATACACTTTAAGGAATGAGCAAACGAGCGTCCCACCCACCTTGTTGACTGCCCTCTACATGTTTTGAACAGGATTAAACGGATTAAAAGATTAACCGGATTATCACTTGATACAAATCCTGTTAATTCTTTAATCCGTGTAATCTTGTTCAAATTTTTTACGCAGCCTTTTGTTGTGGTGGTACAACCACCACTTCTACATGAGAACCCACACGCGCCAACATATTCACCAGTGCATCAATTGTGAATAATCCAAGTTTTCCATTAAGCAATTCATCCACATGAGACGGTGTTATGCCAAGTCGTCTCGCAGCTTCTAGTTGAGTTATGCCTTCTTGTTTGATGTAATGTTCTATTTCAAGCATCAATAAAGAACGGATGTGCAGACTCGAAGCTTCCACTTCATCAAATCCAATATCTGTAAAAATATTCCCGAATGATTTTATCATCTTGCTATCGTCATCAATCATGATGTTTCCCTCTCAATTTTCAGGTTCCCATCGCTCCTTATACACCCAAAATATCTCCTACCCACCGTTATGGACTCTATTCAAGTATTCAATGGTTATCCAATTTGTGATAGCATCTTGATGATATTTGATTTTACTCACTGAACCATAATCAATTTGGATAGTGAAAGCATTTTTTAACGGCATTTCTAACATAAGGGCAATTAACGCACGAATAACGCCAGCATGGGTTATGACTAACACGGTTGAAACCTTTTGTTTCAAAAGGGCTTGCCAAAAATCTTGACAGCGTTTTAATAAAGCTTGATAACTTTCGCCTTGAGGAGGAGCTAAATGGACATAATCATTCATCCATTCTTGTAAAAGAGCAGAATCAATTTCGTGCCATTTTTGCATTTCCCATTTGCCAAAGTTTATTTCCATTAGACGTTTATCTATAACAATATGGTTATCTTGATGGAGGCTTAATTGTTGAGCCAATTGTAAACAGCGTTGTAATGGACTGGTTATCATTAAAACCGCTTGTGTAAAATCCGGCAACTGTTTTTTTATATTTTGGACCTCTTCCAAAAAGCTATCAGCTAATAAAACATCCGTTTGTCCATAACAAGTATCAGAGCTGACTTTAACCCGCGAATGTCTGATTAAATATATATCCAAAATTGGGTTCCTATCAAAAGGTAAAAAACCACTTCAGTGACTTGTTGAGTAGCCCCCAGACAATCACCGGTATAACCACCTATTCTGTTCGTAAAAAAATAGCCTAAATAGATTTTGATTAATAACAAAGGTATAATAACCAACAAGCTGTAATAACTGGGAAGCAGCAACAACGGGACAATACCAAACCCACTGGCAATCAGCATATCTTGGATGGTTAATTGTTGAGCCACCGATTTGATTTTGCTATTTTCTGTGTCACGTACATAATGATGCGTAACCAGAAAAGTCATGGCAACCCAGCGGCTAAAACTGTGTCCGACTATTAAAGTCACTGGAACTAATTCTATGGGTAAGGCTGTTAAGGTAAAAAATTTGAGGTTTAAAACTAAAATCAATCCGATAGTACCATAAGTGCCTAAATGAGAATCCTTCATAATATGCAAAATTTGGGTTTTGGTCCAACCACCACCAAAACCATCACAAACATCGGCGAACCCATCTTCATGAAAAGCCCCCGTCATTAAAATAGAAGTAACCATACTTAATAAAATGGCAATCGGCTGAGCAAAAATAAAATGACTCAACCAAAAAACGAGGGCCGCACTACCTCCCACAATCCAACCTATTAACGGGAAATATTTGGTGGATTGTTTTAAAGAGTCTTCTGAATATTTCACCCAACTTGGGCAAGGAATTCGAGTATAAAAGCTCAAAGCGGTAAAAAATAGTTGCAATGTTTGTTTCATTCTGGTTTTTTCTGGTTTCAACGCACCGGCGTTTTTCTGGTTCCAACGCTCCCGCGTCACTTTTTAAATAAAAAATAATTTAAGGCGGTGCGTGGAACGCACCCTACAATCCCTCATTTTCTGGTTCCAACGCTCCAGCGTTGGAATCCTTATGTGACGCTCCCGCGTCACTCCTTAAATAAAAAATAATGCTAAAAAATTTCAATATTACACCAATTTCGACAGAAAAAACCGAACAATTACAACAGAAAATTGATCAGAAAACGAAGCCATTAGGGGCCCTGGGCCGTTTAGAAGCGTTAGCATTACACATTGGTTGCCTTCAAAATACGCTTTCTCCGCAATTGAATAAACCAACTATTGTTATTTTTGCCGGTGATCATGGCATAACTGCTGAAGGTGTCAGTGCTTATCCTCAAACGGTAACTTATCAGATGGTGAGCAATTTTTTAGCGGGCCATGCCGCTATCAATGTTTTTGCTCGACAACAGGGAATCAATTTAAAAATCGTTGATGCTGGCGTTAACTATGAATTTGCCGGTATTGAACATTTAATTTCCGCTAAAATTGGCCCAGGCACCAAAAATTTTCGGCGTGAACCAGCCATGACGATGACCGAAACTGAACAAGCTATCCAAAAAGGTGCGGAAATTATCCAACAGATTAAGGCGGGAGGTTGCAATACCATTGGTTTTGGCGAGATGGGGATTGGCAATACTTCTTCAGCCGCCGTCCTCATGCACTTATTGACTCTTATACCGTTGGAAGAGTGTGTTGGAAAAGGGACGGGATTAGATGAAGAAAGCGTGCAACATAAATTGAAAGTGCTGAAAAGTGCGATTGAATATCATCAAATTAACGCTGAACCGCTGAATATTCTTGCCACGTTTGGGGGATTTGAAATAGCAATGATGGTAGGCGCGTATCTTCAAGCTGCCGAATCAAACATGGTGATTTGTGTGGATGGATTTATTGCAACAGCGGCTCTGTTAGTCGCGCTTCAATTGGCCCCTCATTTGTTAGATTACTGTATTTTTACCCATCAATCCCAAGAAAAAGGACATACTTTTCTATTAGATTACTTAAAAGCGCAACCACTTTGTCATTTAGAGATGCGTTTAGGAGAAGGAACTGGAATCGCTGTTGTATTTCCTATTATTCAAGCTGCGGTTAATTTCCTAAATGAGATGGCTTCTTTTGAATCAGCAGGCGTTTCAAAACAATTGTAAGTATCTTGGATAGTCAGGTAGGTTGGGTTAGCGAAGCGTAACCCAACAAAAAGCGAAGCAAGGTCGGCTTGAGTGAAAAGTTAGGAATGTTTTTCATGTAAATAGCATGAATATCTTCCAACTACTTTTTTTGTTGAATTCTAATAAGTTTTTGTTTAATGATTGTCCCATATTTTGCATCACCACAAATTACTCTTAGATTCTTTAACGGCTTATAAATAGAGCCATTGTGAGAATGTCCACATAATACAGTAACTTGTTTATATGAATTAAAATAATTTTTCATTACATCTAATAGCATCTCACCCATCATTTTGCAGGTGAAAAATGGTAGGTAATCATCGTTAGATATTTTGCCATTATAGCAGCAACTATCTCTAAAAGGCGGTACATGTGTTCCTATAATGATATTGTCATACCTTTCCAAAGCATTTTTAAGTTTTCTTCTGATTTCTCTGGTTGCATCTGATGCCATATTTTTCATCAAATTGAGGCGGTCAGTTTTATTTAAATCTATAAATTCATGAATAAAGTCGAAATCAGCAAGAGTTACATTAGAAGCAGAATAATTTCCAAAAGCTCCATCATACCATCCATCATGCCCAATTAATGCCGATGATTGAGACAGTTCAACAACTTCACAGTCGTTTAGCCAGTTTAAATTGTCGTATTCACTACAAACTTTTTTTATATTCCGATATACTTGCTTAAACGACTTCGAATAAAAATCATGATTCCCAAGCACAAAAAAAATTGAAAGCTCAGGAAATTTCCTCCCTAGGTCTTCAATATATTTATGAACAGTATCTCCTTCAGCTATATCTCCACAAATCAAAAGAAAATTTGGATTCAATTCATGAATTTGGTGATAAAATTCTAAGACTCCTCTAGCTTGGTCCAGAAAATTCAAATGTACGTCTGTAAACCATACAAGATGTTTCATATCCCTTTCTCTTATTCGTGCATATGAGTTGCCTAATGCCAATGTTTTCTGGTTCCCACGCTGGCGCGTCACTGCCATTAAGTTAATCTTTTTATATATAGTGTTTTCGAGTTTATTGTGTTACAGAGTTATAGCATTTAATATTTAATTATCAATGATTTAAATAACATTAAATATACTTTATTCAATCGGTAATTTCTATAGTTAGATAGGTTGGGTTGAGCTTTGCGTAACCCAACAAAACTCTCTGTTATGCAATAATGAATATAGCATTTTTTGATTGAATGAAATACAATCATCCCTCATTCCCTCAATGCCTCGTCAATTCAGATGTAACTTATTGATTTAATAAAGGTAAAAATAATATATTTCAAAAAATATATTATAAAACAATAAGTTACAAATTATTATCTTTGGGCAACCCAAATATTATAGAAAATATATTTTAAATCAATATATTAATTCAGACTTTGACGTGGCCCTACTCATTCCCTTCCGAAAATAGAAGGGGATTAAGGGGAGGTTATGCAAAAGGGAAACGCTATAAATGTTGGGTTACGCTTCGCTAACCCAACCCACACGGAACCTATTATGAAAATTCAAAAAAAATTATTACTCGGATTTTTATCAATTGCCGCTATCATCCTAGTTGCTGGTATTCTTGGCATTATTGAGATAAGAACCATTCATGTTCAGAGTGAAAACATTGGAATGATCAACGCGCCTCTTAGCGATGCAGTGATGGAAATCAAATTAACCGCCACCACTGCCCACCTTTGGTTTGAAGAAATTTTAACCGGAGCAGAAGAAAAAATGGTCATCGCCAAAGTTTGGAAACTCATTGATGAAAGTCTTTGGTATTGCAATGCTATTCTTCATGGGGGGAAAAATACAGAAGGTCACTTTTATCCGGTGAATGATAAACAGATAGAAGAAAAAATTCTATCCGTTCAATCGGATTTAAAGGAATTTCAGCAAATTGCCAAGTTACGTTTTGAAAATAACTTTGGCAACAAAAAACTTGAAGATCAAGTTTTAGATGACAAATTTGATGCACTGTTTAATCAATTTATCCATAATGCCGATGAAGCAGAAACTATGATTCATGCCAAAATGGATAAAGATGCTCAACAAATTGATAACACTGTCACAAATAGTCTATGGATTCTCAGTATAGCGACTTTTTTGAGTTTTATTGTTGCCGTTGTGTTAGGCATTAAAATTTCTTACACCATTTCAAAGCCAATACAAGAGGCTGTCCAATTAGCGAGCAGTGTAGCTAAAGGGGATTTTTCTCGACAGGTCAATAAAAAATACCTGGAAAATCGGAATGATGAAATTCGAGATTTATTTCAAGCCTTATCAAAAATGATGACGGATATCCAAACGCTTATCACAACAACAGTGGCACAAAAAGATGAAGCTTTGTATATCAAGGATAAAATTTTGCGTATCAATCAAGCATTAGATAATGTCAATACCAGTGTTCTTATTGCTGATAATGCCTACCAAATTATCTACGCTAATCAATCTGTCCAACAATTATTTCAAGAAAAACAGATAGCCATTCGTACTGATTTACCAGATTTCAAAGCAAGTGACTTATTAATATATTCACTGAGTATATTTTATAAAAATCCCAATCTTATGCATGAACAGTTAGCGCAATTAACCACAACATACACCACCACACTCAATCTTGGCGGGTTAAATATCGACATGAAAATTAACCCGGTGAACAATGCTGAAGGACAACACTTAGGTTGGGTAGCAGAATTTCATGATCGCACAGCAGAAATAACGACTGAGCAAGAAATAAATGCCGTAATGAAAGCCGCTTCTTTAGGTGATTTTAGCCAACGTATTAATATTGCTGATAAAACCTATTTTTTTAAAACGTTTAGTGAAGGATTGAACAAAACGTTGGATTACAATCAAAAAATGATTGAAGAATTGCAATCTGTTTTTACAACCATTGCACGTGGTGATTTAAGTCAAACGATAACCAAAGAGTATGCGGGTTCCCTCGAACAATTAAAAAATGCGGTTAATACAACCATCAGCAAATTAATATTGATAATGGATGGCATACAGAAAGGAACCGAAGCCGCTTCTCAAGGAGATTTTACGCAATCTATTGATCTTTCACATCAAGAAGGATTTTTTGCGACACTCAGCGAACAAATTAATCAGATGTTGGAATCTATCCAACTGATGATTGAGGAACTCAGGCAAGTTTTTGCAGCAATAGCGAGTGGTGATTTAACCCAAATGATGACGAGGGATTATGTCGGTATCTTAGAACAACTTAAAAATGATGTGAATGCGACTGTCATTACTCTCACTCAAGTGATAGACACGGTTCAACATAGTGCTGACATTGTGGCTCAAGCTACAGAAGAAATTTCACAAGGCAATATTAATTTAAGTCAACGCACTGAAGAACAAGCCGCCTCACTTGAAGAAACGGTTGCAAATATTGAGGAAATGACCGGTACTGTACAACAAAATTCAGATCATGCTCAACAAGCGAATCAATTGGCAGCCAGCGCACGTGATTATGCTCATAAAGGTGGCAAAATCGTTGAAACGGTAATAAAAGCCATGAGTGAAATCAGTAACAGCAGTAAAAAAGTTGCGGATATTATTAGCGTGATTGATGAAATTGCTTTTCAAACCAATTTATTAGCTTTAAATGCGGCGGTAGAAGCAGCGCGGGCTGGCGAACAAGGACGTGGGTTTGCGGTTGTCGCTACTGAAGTACGCAATCTAGCTCAGCGTAGCGCAATTGCAGCTAAAGAAATCAAAGGGTTAATTAAAGAAAGCGTGAGTAAAGTGGAAGAAGGAACTCGTTTAGTGGATCAATCTGGGGCAACTTTGAAAAAAATTGTGCAGGCTACTAAAAAAGTCAGCGATATTATCAGTGAAATTGCAGCAGCAAGTAAGGAACAAACCATTGGAATTCAACAAATTAATAAAGTCGTTGCACAACTGGATGATATGACACAACAAAATTCAGCGTTAGTGGAAGAGGCTGCTGTTAGCAGTGAAACTTTGAAAGAACAAGCTCAAAATCTTAAAAAACAAGTCACTTTTTTCAAAACGAGTAAAGAAATTCTCTCGTTTTCTACAACTCATTCTCAAAACCGGATGGTTACCTCACCCCATAAAAAAAATATGAACCATTCGCTTCATCAAATACCTAGACAAATTCACGAAGATGATGAAGTATGGAAAGATTTTTAAATTGGAATTCAAAATTTATTTTGGCGAAATGAATCCAAAATCAATTTTAGTTTCCCTTTAACACAAAATATAATGCTCCTAAATCAATTGTTTTGTGTCAAATTTTTGACGGTAAATTGTCTTCGTTGTGCGTAGCGGCACTTTCGATTTTTAAATGAAAAATCAAAGTTAAACCTTTGATTCTAACCTGGGGTTTTGGAGTCCAAAGCTTTAGCTTTGGGTATTAATTTTCCATTTTAAAATCACTACTTATCAAAAATAGATATGGCTAGCAACAGAAATTAAAAAAATTTACACTCCTTTTACCTCTTAGATTATGGGATTTTGGAGTCCAAAGCTTTAGCTTTGGGAATGGATAAAGATTAGTTGAAAAATGGGAGATAGGGGATTTTTGAGTTTAGGAGCCCTTTTAACCTTTTTTAATAATCAAAAAGTTAAAACTGGTGTGCCCAGAGTAGTTCGTTGGGGAGGAGAGATATCGCTTGAAAAATTATAGGGCTAAAAAAAAAATTTCAACGTGAACACCCTAGTACTCAACCAAATTTAATTTGATGGGTAATTTATTTATAATCTGGCTGTAAATAAATTATGTTATTTTTTTAAATCAAATTGGTGGAGTACTAGAGATAAGGGAGATTTATTTTTTCCAATTGTCTTAATCAAATACCATATTATTGTTAAGCTTGATGTTCAAGTCTTAGGTTTTTATTAAAATTCTAATGGTTTCATTTTCAGCCACAAAGTTGGTCATTGAGCGTCACTTTGTTGATCTTCGTTTCGTTACTATACATTATAGTAACTACTATAGATCACGCTTCGCGCTAAGAACGCTAAGTCAGTTAATTTTGAGACTTTGTCAAAGCTCGAAGCGTGAGATAAAATTGAAATGTGACAAAGTAGAACTCGGAAAAACCAAATTCTACCCGTTCATTTCCCTATCTATATGGCTCAATTACCGTAGTTAGGCAGCCATCACATTCTCAGCTTGCAAACCCTTCTGGCCTTGTGTTACTTCCATAGTGACTTTCTGACCTTCCTGTAAAGATTTAAATCCATCGGCTTGAATGGAAGTATGATGGACAAACACATCTGGTCCACCCGCTTCTTGTTCAATGAAACCAAACCCCTTGCTATCGTTGAACCACTTAACGGTACCTGTAACTCTTTGATCTGACATATAAACCTCATTAATTAAAAAATGTGCTAACCTAAATTAGCGAGCGTAAGATAAATCGAACGCTGTCAAGCTCACTACAATAACAAAAAAACCCCCAAGGCACAATAGTTAAAGGGCTTTTTTTTGTTATTTTCAATCTTATGGTCAAACATGATGTTGAATATTCAAAAAAAATCCCCTATCCCATTATACATTCTACAAAGAGGTACTTTACTTAAGCATCTGATTTTAATTTAAGATAAACAAAATCATTTCAGTAAAAAATCTCCCCTTTTTTTTAAAAAAAGGGGAAAATTCCACATTTGTGGACAGTTATCCCTTTTTAGGGAATGGGAAATATTTTGGGCTTAGAGTTCGGTGATAAAAGGATTGGGCAGAATGTTGATTTTCAGCTTTTTTGGAGGTGTATTTTTCATGTTCATGTTATGAATAAATATTTCTCCCCAGTAATCACTATTTGTTTATGACTATACTAAACACCATTAAAAACTGAAGTATTGATCGTTCCACAATAAAGTGATCGTTTCTATCATTGATCTCTACATAACCGTAAAGTGACTTCAAAACTAGCTTAGCTTTGAGGTAACTCCGTTGTGTGATAATCAATGATAAAAGCGCAATTTCTCTACCAGTGCAAAATATATTTGGTAAACAAACGAACGATACCTAGAAAAAAACCAAATTTCTCACCCTGCCCATTTGCCCATCTACATGGCTCAATTACCTGAAATTATTCAGGGATCACATTTTCAGCTTGTAAGCCCTTTTGTCCTTGTGTTACATCCATTGTGACTTTCTGACCTTCCTGTAGAGATTTGAATCCTTCACCTTGAATGGAGGTATGATGGACGAACACATCAGGCTGCCCCTCTTCTTGTTCAATAAAACCAAACCCCTTGCTATCGTTAAACCACTTAACGGTACCGGAAACTCTTTGCTCTGACATATAAACCTCATTAATTAAAAATATACTAACCTAAATTCGCTTTATAAAAAACTAACTCTGGATTACAAAATTAGTAATATATACTCAGCGAGGGCATAAATTGTCAGGTTGCCATTTGTCGCTGTACGAGAAATCTATTTATTATTCAACTCAATGTTCAAGTGTTTAATTAATCCTTTAATTTTTTATCATTTGTCGCTGTACGAGAAATGACCTGCTTTTTCAAAAAAAGTGAAATTCTCGGAATTTTAATGTCGATACTAAACCTGAATATTAAGTTCAATAAGACTTATCACTACATTTGATTTGAAATGACACCAATGTTTAATTTATGACCGTGCTCAGTATAGCATATATACTTAAGTGTGAGTGTGATTTAAAGTGGGAGAGTAAAAACAAAAAACGCTATCCAAAATTTATTTTGAAGACCGAAAATGAGCAATCTTCCCTAACTTTTAATCCTTACCCTCAATGTGACATAAATTGTATTTTTGTCATTGGTCGCTATGCGATAAATCTGTTATTATTCAATAATCATAGGTGTTCGTGGTTTTTTATATAGCAATTCCCGATTAAATAAAATACAATTAATCTAGTTTAAGTTATTCATAAATTAAAGAAAAAACGCTATAACGCTGCCTGCACTGAGCTTGCCGAAGTGTAACGCATTAAACGCAAAAACGCTACCTAACCTATAGTCGTTTATCAAGATTATAAGTAATGAAGCACACAAAAACCCGGTATTTTGAATCCGTAAAATTTAAAATACGAAAACTTATGCTTCAATACTTAAACAAATTGAGCGTAGGAAAATTTTACCTACGTTTTGAACTCCACCCGATAACAATGTACTAAACGACAAATTCCAAAATTTATTTCTGCTTAACAATCAACAACGTAATATCATCTAACGGAATTTGTTCACCCATATAAGCCCGAACATCGGCAATCACCGCTTGCCGAATGTCTTGAGCTGATAATGACCGATTTTTCTCAATCGCCTCACAAAGTCGTTCTAATCCATATTGTTCTTCGTCCTGATTGAAAGCCTCTGTAATGCCGTCGGTGTAAAGGACCACAATATCGCCAGGAGTTAAGCTCAACTCCGCTTTGTCCACATATTTCCCAATATTGGGCATAACGCCGATTGGAAAACCCAATTCAGTGGTATCAATCAATTCTACTTCACCACCTCGAACCACAATCACGTCTTCATGTTGACCACTAATCTGCAACTGTCCACCATCATCAGATGGCTGATAATCCAATAACGTCAACGTCAATTGTTTGTCCAAATCCATCCGTTGAACATTGTCATAAATAGTGCGATTGAGCGTCGTTAAGAATTTGATGGCACTGGAATGTAGAAACGATCATTTTATATTGCCCCAGTTATATAATTAACTTTCCGAATCCAAATTGACCCAATTCACTATCAAAAGTCCCTCGATCCTAGAAAATTCCCTTTCATTATTAGTCACTAAAGTCTTATGCACACTAAGTGCATGGGCTGCAATCAGGAGATCGTTTGAACCAATGATCATACCCTTTCGTTCAAGTGTGGAGCGAATATAACCGTACTTTTCAGCCGCCTTTTCATCAAAAGGTTCAACACGAATGATTTGACGAAGTATTTTTAATTTCGCCAAATTATGTTCTATGAGCTGACTTTTAAGTGCGCCATTCATTAATTCAGCAAAAGTAATGGCAGACATACAAACCTCTGCGGGTGATAACGTTTGAAATTTTTTCAACACTTGTGGTGGTTTCTGTTTTTTAATATAAATACAAGTGTCGGTATCTAACATAAACATCAAAATTCCTCTCGTGTTTGGATTTTTGGCTGCTGTCGTCCTTCTGCCATAAAATCATCAGATAAACCAGTTAAAGCATAGAAGGCTTCTTCTAAATTATTTTTTGGTAAAGGTATCAAAATAATCTCATTAGCATGACAACGTATTTCTACTCTGTCAGTATCTAAATGAAATGTTTTGGGAAGTCTAATGGTTTGTTGTAAATCTTTGCTTTGAAAAACTTCGGCTATTATCATAAAAATTTCCTCTCAAAAAATGATACTTCTAAATTTGCGTATAGCTAAACCAGTATAATTTAATAATGCGAGTGCTGGTTCCTTTGCCGGAGCAGAAGCAAAGGAACCAGAATCAATGCCAGGTTTTGTAGGATCATACCTACGTGTCTGCCCTATCTATTGGTCCGAAACAATTTATTTCTGTTTAACAATCAACAACGTAATATCATCTAACGGAATTTGTTCACCCATATAAGCCCGAACATCGGCAATCACCGCTTGCCGAATGTCTTGAGCTGATAATGACCGATTTTTCTCAATCGCCTCACAAAGTCGTTCTAATCCATATTGTTCCTGCTCGGAATTGAAAGCCTCAGTAATACCATCAGTATAAAGGACCACAATATCACCGGAAGTTAAGCTCAACTCCGCTTTGGCCACATATTTCCCAATGTTGGGTATAACACCGATTGGAAAACCCAATTCAGTAGTATCAATCAATTCTACTTTACCACCTCGAACCACAATGACATCTTCATGTTGACCACTGACACACAACCATCCACCATCATCTGATGGCTGATAATCCAATAACGTGAGCGTCAATTGTTTATCCAAATCCATCCGTTGAACATTGTCATAAATAGTACGGTTGAGCGTCGTTAAGAATTTGATGGCATCGGTTTCTTGATGGGTCATCAGGGCCCGAATTGCCGCTTGGGCCATAATCGCCAACACGCCACTTTCCAAGCCATGTCCGGTCACATCGGCAATACCGATTTTGACCCGTCCTTCATATTCAAGCACATCGTAGTAATCGCCACCGACTTCTTCTGCCGGTTCCAGAAAACCCGCGATCTCAAGCTGTTTGACTTGATTGAGTTCCGCTTCCTTCGGCAACAACATTTGTTGCAGGCGACGGGCCACCTCTAACTCAGCACTCATCCGCAGATTATCTGATTTGAGTTGTTCATTGAGGCCGGTAATTTCTTCATTGGCTTGGGCCAATTGGGCCGTGCGTTCTGCGACTCTTTGCTCCAACGTATGATAGAGCAACGCATTTTCCAACGAAATGGCGGCTTGCGAAGACAACACTTTCAGAACTTTTAAGCGGTGAGAAGTAAACGCATGTGTGGTCAGATTGTTTTCCAAATACAGTAACCCAGTGAGCTTCCCTTGATTAAGAATGGGCAAGCACAACACGGATTTCGGTTGATGTTTAATAAAGTAAGGATCCGCTGCAAAGGTCATCTCTTGACTTGCATCATCAATGACTTGTGTTTCATGAGTTCGTGAAACATAGTTAATCATACTGACCGGAATTTCCGAACTGTCCTCAATCGGCTGCGATTGCATGATAATGGCTTCATTGGCTTCATCATCATCTGGTGCTAAAACCGTCCGGGTTTGCTTATAGAGGGCATTAATGACTAATTGGCCCTCTTGGTGCAAAATCAGCACACTTTTTTCGGCCCCAGCATTTTCAATGACCACGCGCATTAAAGTCGATAACAATTTTTCTAAGCGAATCTCTCCAGAGATGATTTGAGAGGATTTAATAATCGTTGAAAAATCCAGTAATTCTGAATAAATGGTACCGGTTTTAGTAGCAGTGGCCATCGCTTGCGTTGATAAAACACTTTTGGTCTCGTCAATGTCAAATGTAGAAGACTGGTAACTCAATATCGAAGACAATAATTCGGGATAGCGTTTTTCCAAATCATCAACTTTGGCTTTAGCTCCCCACCGCGCATAGCCATAATACGCTTCTGTCATATAGGTTTGAGCAATCTTTTTCTTACCCCAACCCAGATAAAAGCGCGCCGCCACTTCATTAGCAAGAGCCTCTTCTTGAAGGTATTCGTTTTCTTTGGCGCCTGCAATGGCCCGGTCATAGAAATCCATTGCCTCCATATTTTCACCGAGAACGCGATGCCGTTCTGCTTCTACCAAGTCAAACTTGTGCTGGAAATTCATTGGGGCATGTTTGGCCCAGTTTTGCATTTTTTCTTGATTATTTGTCACCCTTTCTCGGAAAATCTTTTGTTTTGCCTCGGTAATGTCAAAGTAACTTGCTAAGCGAGTCAAAGAATCATAAAAGTGAAAAAGAGGCATAAGAAATATTCCGACCATATTAGCTAAGTCTGACTCAGCATAGTCAGCATTTTCTATGGCTTGGGAATAATTTTGGAACAAATAACTCAAAAACAGTTTATGAAAATATAAAAGAAAAATAGCAAACCTATCATTTGCTTGTTGATGAAGTGGTAATATGAGTTTTTCATTGTACACTTTTCCCATGAGGCTACCTGGGTTTTCGGAATATTCTATGAGGTTCAAAACAATCTGCCGAAAAAGTTGACAATAAAGTATTCCATTTTTTTGCTTCAATTGAACCATCACTTTAGTATAGGTAACGATTTCTTGTTTCAATATCGTTAGTTCCTTACCAACAAAGGAAGAATATAACAAATAATCACTGACAGCATAGTTGGCAAACTCTAAATCTCCTCCTTCCAAAGCCTTTTGATAAGCGTCTAAGAAAAATTTTAAAGTTTCTCTCAGATGCAATTTCCAATGTGTAATAAAAAAGTTAACTAATACCAACACTCTCACTTTAATATCGGCACTATGGAACCGATCCGATAATTCCGATGCTAATTGACCAAATTGGTATCCTTCCTCAATATTTCCTTTTTTACCACAGAGAATTAACCCATACATCACATAAAAAAAGCTAGATTCTTTAGCGTTGCCATATTGAAGTGACAAATTGACTGCTTTAAAAACGACTAATGGTGTTAATTTGTAGGCTGCGATATTGATGGCACTCAATCCAATTGAGAGAATATGTATGATTGCCAACTGAGTAGGATCAGTCATTTTTGGCAGGTTGGCTATATCTTCAATACATCGCTTACCCAAAGTGGCTGTTGTTTCTGAAAAAACCACTTGGAAATCTAAATTGCTTGGATTTTCGGGAAAATGGATTCCAAATTGTTTCAGAATATTAAGGGTAGTTTTTACAGCATCTAACAATTTATTTTGTGCTGCAAGGGATTGGATCGAGATTTCAAAGACATTCACCTTATCCAGTAAAAATTGGGCGTTTTCAATCACTAAATCAACCAATTGCTTTTGTCGTGAAAAGTTACCACTCAGATAAGCGGCATCAGCGGCAGATTCATACAGGGATAATGTCATGTTATACTGGTTATTCCAACTATCAGCAGCTAAAAGTTCAATTCCTATCGTTAAATACTGATTTGCGGCAACATAAGCTGTAGAAGCTTTCGCTTTGTTTCCAGCTTGTAGATTTAACTGAGCAAGTTCATCTCGTTCTGCTTGAGCAAAAATTAAACTAACCCCTTGATTTAACTGGTTGACAATATCAAAAATATTTTCATCAACTTCTTCTTCAGAGGTATGACTTTTCAGCAATTGCCCAATTTTCAGGTGGGTTGTCGGTTTCTGTTCTTCTGAAATCAAAGAATAGGCGGCTTGTTGTACCCGGTCATGCAGAAACTTGTAAGGAACTAATAGTTCTTGGACTTCTGTCGTTTCAACGGTTTCTTGTGCTTGAAAGAACTTGTAAACATCGCTAATCGGTATAATAAGACCTTCTTGCAAGGCTTTCCATAAATCCACAGCGGTGTCAGCTTGGGACTTTTCGTGAACAATGGCAAGGGTGGCTAAGTCAAATTGGTTGCCAATACAAGCGGCTAGTTTTAGTACATTTTGCGTATTGACGGGTAGCTTTTGTAGCTGTAAAGCCATAAATTCAACGACATCATCGCTAATCGCCAACAGCTTCACTTGAGCAATATCACATTGCCAATATCCACAATCGAAATCAAACGCAATCAGTTTTTCTTCATGCAGGAACTTGAGAAATTGATTGGTGAAGAAGGGATTACCCTTGGTTTTTTGTATCACCAATTCAGTCAGCGGTGTCGCTTTTTCTGAAGGGCAACTGAGCGTATCCGCAATCAAATGGTTAAGATTCGGTTGGTCAAGTGGCCCAAGGGTGATTTGATTCACCAATGCGTCGGTTTTCTGAATTTCCTCTAACGTCAAGATAAGCGGATGAGCCGCACTGACTTCGTTATCTCGATAAGCCCCCATCAACAATAGATAATGACTCTCGGTTTGGCCCATGAGTAATTCTATCAATTTTCTGGAAGCTGAATCGATCCATTGCAAGTCATCCAAAAAAATCACCAGTGGATGTTCCGCCGTGGTAAACACATTGATAAATTTTTGCAATAACCGGTTAAAGCGATTTTGCGCCGCACTGCCTTCTAATTCTGGCACCAGCGGTTGCTTACCAATAACCGGCTCTAATTCGGGAATCACATCAATGATGACTTGAGCATTTTCCCCCAAGGCTTTTAATATTTGGGTTTTCCACGCTTCTATTTGATCCGCGTTTTCGCTCAGCAATTGCCGCATCAGTCCTTGAAAGGCTTGCACCAACGCCGAAAATGGGATGTCTCGCTTAAATTGGTCAAACTTGCCCTTGATAAAGTAACCGCGTTTTTGGACAATCGGTTTATGCACTTCATTGACTAAGGCAGTTTTGCCAATGCCAGAGAACCCTGCTACCAGCATCATTTCGGTATTGCCTTCACCGACGCGCTCAAAGGCTGCTAACAATGTACTTATTTCCGCTTCTCGCCCATAGAGCTTTTCCGGAATTTGAAACCGATCGGAAATATCACGTAGTCCCAATGGAAAGGACGTAATCTGACCTTCTACATCTAATTGTTGTTGGCATTGTTCTAAGTCATAGCGAATACCAAAGGCACTTTGATAACGGTCCTCAGCCGTTTTAGCCATTAACTTTAGAATCAAGTCATTCACTACTTGAGGAATGGAGACATTAAGTTGCATGGGGGGAGTTGGTGCTTGGGCAATATGACAATGAACTAACTCCATTGGATCATCTGCTTGAAAAGGCAGTTGTTTGGTTAATAGTTCATAAAAAGTCACACCTAAAGAGTAGAAATCAGTGCGATAATCTATACCACGATTCATGCGACCGGTTTGTTCTGGAGAAATATAAGCCAATGTTCCTTCTAACACATTCAATGATTGAATTTCTTGGGTTTCTCTGGGTAACAAGGACGAGATACTAAAGTCAATCAGTTTAATGTCAAGGGTTTCGGGATGAATCAGAATATTTTGAGGTTTAATATCCTTATGAATCACTCGATTTTGGTAAAGAACTTCTAAAGCTTCGACAATTTCCAGTGCAATGTAAAAAAACCTTCCCAATTCAAGAGAATTAGATTTCATATACTCAGAAAGGGATATTCCTCCCATATCTTCCATGACTAGCGCAAAACCATTGTAATATTTTTCTAAACCATAAGGCTGCACAATCCCTTCAAAATCCAGATTCTTGGAAATCGTGTATTGATTCCGAAATTGAACGAGTTCCTTGAAGGACGGATAATTATTTTTTAGGAATTTAATCACCACCGGTTTCGGTTCTGATTCTCGCTGTCCTCGATAAATCAAGGTTCTGGTGCCATCATAGAGTTTTTCACTCATACGATAGCCTAATAGGGTAGGTGTTGTTTCCGTCATATTGGCTGGTGCCTTTTTATGTTGAGTGAATACCAAATTTTAATAAAATTAAATGATTAAAAAATAAGTGCGTTGAAAAGCAAGAATTGTCCCGATCTTTATTGATGTTAGGGGGGATTTGGGGTAATTTATTTTTTGGTTTTCCCTTATTAAAATTATTTAAAACCGCCGCTATAAGCCTCAATGATGTTTTTTAAATCTAAATATCCTATAGGCTGTCGTTCCATTTTCCATCTCTGTATAGACTTTGGAACCCGGTAAAGATAAAAATTATCTGTAAATTCATTATCTTTACCAAAAGCTGTCGCATGTCTCTTTGCAGTCTCATCGCACGATAATAACACATTATGCGTAATGTCTCTATCTATTTCAAGAGTAAAGCCCATCTCTTGTAAAAAGGATAAATAGCCAGGGATTAGTTCAGTTGGTAATACATCAGTGTATAAAAAATACCCGTTTGGTTTTAATGCCCGGTAAATTTCCTTAAAAAACTTCTGAATATTGGGATAAGAAGAAGCAGATTCAACGTTAGTAACAACCTCAAATATATCATTAAATGGCATATTTTCGGAATCGCCCTCAAAAAAATGTACATGTTCGTAGGTGTAATTACTCTTACAAAAAGCAATAGCTTCTGGAGAGAGAGCAATACCAGTTATCTCTTTGGCTTGAAAGTATTCCGCAATAACAGAAATAGTCCCGCCCCCCCGTATCAAGTACTTTGCGATTGGTTAGAACACAATCTCTAATCATCTCAAACACTAACATAATGGCGTGTCTATTGAGCGTGTGTTTTGGGAGTTCAATGACAGCACTTTGTGGCGTATCATCAGCTAGATAATCTAAATTTAAAAACGACACATGTTGTCCAAAATTCGTTGCATTGAGTTGTTGATTAGCAGGGGCGCATTCCCAATTTTCGGGTCATGCAAGTGAATAATTGCAATAAAAATCCAAATCGTTAATACTACTCTTAACCTATCAAAATTAAGAGGGAAGTACAATGAACGATTTGGATAAAAGAGATAATATACCAACCATAGACGCAATACAAGCAGCTTATGAAGAAATAGGGGAATTAGAGCAAACAAAACAGCATATTGATACTCCAAGGCTATCGCGCTATGAAGCAAGTCCTACTAACACTTTTTCAAGATACGAACCATCCCAGCCAGCTTTGAGACGTTTAGTTTCCATGCCGACTTTAGCGGTATCTTCTTTATTCAGCAAATTGAAAGCAATGTGTCTTAAAATTGCAAAGTTTTCTGCACCGTTACCTTTTCGTATTCTTGATTCATCTTCCCGAAAAGCAATATCTAACCGGAAATAGCCATGAAGTTTCGATCCCCCAGTGCTCTCGACTTGCATTTAAAAATCTTTCTGCAGTATTTTCTGCACTACTGATATAGTAGCGGTGTTCAATAGTTGTTTCTTCCTTAAAGGTTCTTTCAGATTCAACCATAACAACTGTTTTAAATCCTTCCCAGTTTTCTAAACTATCTATCTTATCAAGTGCATCGTAGCCAACCCAACAACATCTTGTTTCAATACGTCCATGTCCTTTATCATTCGTTTCATCAAAATCAATTTTATACCCTTCAAATGCAACCTTACTTGCTTGTGCAAAATAATCTTGTACCGCTTGATGAAGCTTTGGTTGATTATCTTTCAGTGCTAAAAGATAATCCGCTTCTTGTTCTATTATCGTTTTTGCAATCTTTTTTTGACAGCCCATTGCATCTATGGTAACTAAACAACCTTTTAATTCCAAGCCTTTTAATCGTTCTGGAATTGCTGTTATTTCATTCGATTTTTCATCTGTTTTAACCTGTCCTAGTACCAAAGAATTTGCAGATGCCCAAGCACTTACTGCCTGTGTATTGCCTTTTTATCAAAACTAGCATCATGAGAGCGACGCAACGTTTTTCCGTCAATAGCAACAACTTCCCCATCAAACACTTCTGATATAGACTCTGTCCAAGACGTAAAACAGACTTCAAACTGCTTTGATACAAGTTTTCTAAACACATTTGTAAAGACATCATGTGAAGGAATACCATTTGGAAGTTCTAAAAAGCGGCGAAACCAATTTTCTTTTGCTTTACCAAATTCTTCTACAGCTACCCAGCTATTCGCACCACATATTATCGCGCAAATTGCTATCATTAAAATATCAATAAATTGGTGGCGTAAGTTCATTGTTCTCCTTCTTGGGTCAGACAGTGATTTGAAATGAGTTTCAATAACTTTAGTTAAATCTTGTGACATAATAGCCTCTCTTTTCTTAGTTTTATTTTGTTCTTTGCCGTATAATCTTTTTTAACATAAAAACCTAGAAAGCGTATCTACATTTTTAGGGTTAATATACTATATTATTGAATTTATTATTAGGGAATAAATGCAGTCAAGTTTTTAAAAATCAATATGTTACCAAATTGGCAATGAAAATGCCTAATATGCTATAAGCTATATTAGGTAAGAACTTATAGCGCGATAGCCTTGCCCCATGAATATGCTCAAACCGTTCTAGTGATTGTGCAATGGTGGCTTGCATTTGGGCGAGATTCACAACATCAGCCGTGATAATTAAAACTTCAGCACCCAAAGTTTCGAGGGTTTGCACTTTCCTAATCTTACGGCTAATGTTATCTTGTTCATTATGATTGGATAACCATTGTGACCATTCATTTTTTGCCGGCAACTTAGAACGCATGGTGAGTATCAGTTTGGCTTGCGCAGTTTTGGCTAAGTGTTCTGCGAGGGTAAAACCGATACCACCCAAGCCCCCAGTAATCAAATAAACCCCTTTTTTCCTTAATTTGGAAGAGTACTGCGTTTTTTACAAGCGAATTGCTTCAAAGTTTGATACCCAACGATGTCTGCCACGATAAGCAATGATTGAGTTTATTTTGGTGGGTTTCGCTTCGCTCTACCCACCCTACATTTCAAATCAATTAGTTATAAAATAAAGTTGAGCATCGCGTCAAAAAGGTAAAATAGAAGAAGCCAAAGCCTGTCACCTAAGCGAGAGAATGGGATGCGAATGTGGTTTTTGGGGATAATTTTTGAACACTTCGACAGGCTCAGTGCAAGCAAGATTACACGGATTTAAGGATTGACAGGATAAAATTTTTTGAAATCAATGGGTTTTATTCTGTTAATCCTAAAATCCTGTTAATCCTGATTCAGACAAGTAAATGGTTTTAATATGGTTAATCCTTTAATCCGTGTAATCTTGTTCAAAGGATTAAAGGATTAGCCAGATTATTTTTAGGATTCTTAATTAACTAGGAAATGGAAAATGGAAACAAATATGACGACTACTCAATTATTACCTACATTACAAGTCTTACCACGAGCCGATAAGCTACGCATTGTCCTATTTTTGATTTCACAATTGGCACAAGAAGAAGGCATAGATTCGTCATCTGTTACCGGAAATTATCTGGATTGGAAACTTTACGATGCCTCCAGTGCGGCTAATACGCTGTTAAATATGTTAGCGGAAGATAAACCAAACAATCAGGAACTTAAACATGATTAACGCAGAACCATTTACATACAGTCAAGTTTCTGATGATTTTGGTGGGCTCAATTTTTCTCCCTATCTACCGCTTACTTTAAGCTATGGAAATAATAGCATAGAAACATCAGGATTATTGGATACTGGTGCGAGTGTCAACGTAATGCCTTACCAAATTGGCTTACAACTGGGTGCTAGATGGGAACAACAAAATACGTCAGTACGATTAGCGGGAAATTTGGCTAATTTACCGGCTTATGGATTGCTTATCACCGCAACTGTTGCCCAATTTGCACCAGTACGCTTAGCTTTTGCTTGGACACGAGCAGAAAATGTACCTTTGATCTTAGGACAAGTTAATTTTTTCCTCGAATTTGACGTGTGTTTTTTTCGAGCACAAAAAACTTTTGAAATCCATCCTAAAACGGAAACTAGATGAAAATGAAAAGTAAAACAAGCTATAGCGTTTTTGCGTTTAATGCATTACAGCGTTATAGCTTTTTTTATTTAATTTATGAATAATTTAAACTAGATTAATTGTATTTTATTTAATCGGGAATTGCTATATTATCAACCGTAATTTCAGCCAACAAGACCGATCGCGCGAAAAAATCTGCCCGATTCAAGCCACAAGCGGTATAATCTTTATTTTTTAATTTTGTTATAGCAATGCTGAATATTATTTAACACATTGATAATTTAAGTATTAAACGCAATAACGCATTAACGCATTAAACGCAAAAACGCTATGGAACATTCAATCTGGAAATACAAAGGGTTTATACCCTATCTCGTCATTGTGTTTTTTAATGCTTTTACTGATCTTGGTCATAAAATCATTATCCAAAATGCCCTCTTTAAATTTTATGACGGTACTGAGTTGCGGATTTATACCGCCCTCATTCAGGCGATGATCCTGTTGCCGTTTATCATGACTTTTACCCCCGCCGGTTTTTTGTCGGATAAATTTCCGAAAAACCGCGTGATTGTCATTGCTGCTATTATTGCTTTGCCGATTACTGCACTAATTACAGTGTGTTATTACACTGGTGCCTTTTGGTTAGCCTTTTGGCTAACTTTTGTATTAGCGTTACAAAGTGCTATTTATTCGCCAGCAAAATATGGTTATATCCGAGAACTTGTCGGTAAAAATAACTTGACCCCGGCTAACTCTGCCGTGCAAGCGATGACTATCGTTGCCATTCTTGCCGGGACTTTGGTGTATAGCTTGTTTTTTGAATATTGGTTTTCAACCAATTTTCAAGAAATCGGTGACATTCTCGAATCCGTGAAATACGTGGGATTTTTATTGATAGTTGGAACCATCATCGAAGTTTTACTGGCTTTTCGCTTACCATTAAAACGCAAAATAGATACGCAACTTCACTTTAATGTGGGTAAATACCTACGTACGCGCTATCTCAGAGAAAACCTGAAAATTGTTTGGAATCACCAAGGTATTTGGTTAAGTATTATAGGACTTTCAGTCTTTTTTGCGATCAATCAAGTATTGTTAGCCAGTTTTGGGGCCCATCTGAAAGAGGTGATTGGCGAAACCGATACCCGCATTGCAAATGGCATTATGGCATTGGGTGGGGTTGGCATTATTTTTGGGGCCATTTTTGCGGGTAAAGTGTCTAAAAACTATATCGAAACTGGCATTATACCTTTGGGCGCATTAGGTATTTGTATTTCTCTCATCATCTTACCTTTTCTAAATGACACCATTTCTCTCTCTATCCTGTTTACTGTTTATGGCTTTTTTGGGGGTCTTTTTATTGTCCCTCTAAATGCCTTGATTCAGTATTACGCTAAAGAAAGAGAATTAGGTACCATTTTGGCGGCGAATAATTTTGTTCAAACGCTGATTATGTTAGCATTTTTGGCAGTCTCTATCGGTTTTGCTTCTATTTCGCTTTCTAATCAAACGACTTTTTATATACTCGCTACGATTACATTATTTGGCACCATTTATGCCATCGCCAAATTACCGCAATCATTCATTCGTTACGTCATTACCGGCTTATTGAGACGACGTTATAAAATACAAGTGGTCGGTATGAAAAATTTGCCCTCTACCGGCGGCGTTCTCCTATTAGGTAATCATGTCAGTTGGCTAGATTGGGCTATGTTGCAAATTGCCTCACCGCGTCCAATTCGGTTTGTGATGATTCGTACCTATTACGAAAAATGGTATATCAAATGGTTGTTGGACTTGTTCCGTGTCATCCCAATTGGACGTTCTGGCAGTAAGCAAGCTCTGGAGCAAGTTCAGAAGAGTTTGAGTCAAGGTGAAGTCGTTGCCTTATTTCCTGAAGGGCATATTAGTCATAATGGGCATTTGAGTATTTTTAAAGCTGGTTTTGAACGTACTGTTAAAGATACACAAGCAGTCATTGTTCCTTTTTATTTAAGAGGTTTATGGGGCAGTCTTTATTCTTATGCTACTCGTAAATATCGCTATGCCACTGGCAATGCCGGTGTTCGACAAATAACTGTCGGTTTTGGTAAACCACTGTCTGCGAATGCGAATGCCAGTGAAGTTAAACAAGCGGTATTAGAAACCTCTATCCATACCTGGCAAGAATATATTAAAACTTTGGAACCGTTAGCCATTAGTTTCTTACGCACCGCTAAGGCTCAAAGTAGCCAAGTGGCTATCATAGACAGCAATACGCAATTGACTTATGGACGATTATTGGCAGCCGCTCTTGTTTTTGCGCGTAAACTGGAACCGGTGATGAATCAAAGGTCCAACGCTGGAGCGTTGGAACCAGAAAATAACAATACCCAAAATATTGGTATTCTACTCCCACCTTCATCGGGTGCTGTATTAGCCAATCTCGCTGTCTTGATGAATGGCAAAACGGTGGTTAATTTGAATTATACGGCTGCTACTAACGTCGTGGCATTAAGCATGGAACGATCTGAAATCAAAACGGTGTTAACTTCCAAGCGATTTTTAACCAAATTGGAAGCGCGAGGCATTGATTTAAATCCATTAACCGAAAAAGCCAATTTTGTTTATTTGGAAGATGTGAAGGAAAACATTCCAAAATCTAGCTTGATTTGGGCTTTATTACAAGTCAAATTGTTACCAACTGCCCTATTAAAACGTCTTTATTTCCAAACCACTGCTTTGGAAGACACGGCAGCTATTCTGTTTAGTAGCGGTAGCGAAGGAATACCCAAAGGGGTGCAATTGACCCATACCAATATTATGGGTAATATCAAACAAATTTCAGCCGTACTCAATCCTCAAGAGGATGATGTCATTTTAAATGCCTTACCGACTTTTCATGCCTTCGGCTTAACTGTCACCACCTTTTTGCCGTTGGTTGAAGGTATACCGATGGTGTGCCAACCGGACCCAACTGATGCTAAAACCATTGGGCGTTTAGTCGCGCAATACCAAGTGACGATTCTGCTTGGTACTTCTACCTTCTTGCGTATTTACACGCGCAGCCGAAAAGTGCATCCGTTAATGTTTCAATCGGTGCGCGTCGTCGTCGCCGGTGCAGAACGCCTCACGCCGGAAGTGCGGAATGCCTTCAAAGAAAAATTTGGGAAAGATATCTACGAAGGCTATGGTGCTACCGAAACCACACCAGTAGCCAGTGTCAACACCCCTGATATTCTTTTATCCTATTCTGGTGATGTACAAATCAGTAATAAGGTAGGCACAGTAGGGCTTCCATTACCTGGCACCACCATCAAAATTGTTGATCCAGAAACATTAGAAGAACTGCCAATTGGTGAAGCGGGCTTAATTCTCATTGGCGGGGCTCAAATTATGAAGGGCTATCTCAATGATCCCGATAAAACGCAATCGGTTCTGGTTGAACAAGATGGTGTGCGTTGGTATAAATCTGGCGACAAAGGGAAATTAGAGGCGGATGGCTTTTTGATTATCTTAGATCGCTACTCGCGGTTTGCCAAATTGGGCGGAGAAATGGTTAGCCTGGGTGCGGTTGAAGCTAAAATCGCAGAAGTGATTGATAATGAAGAAATAGAAATTATCGCGGTTGCTTTGCCCGATCCGAACAAAGGTGAAAAAATCATCTTGTTGATAGCTGGTGAAACGGATGTCGATAAAATCAAAAGTCTGATTCTTAAAAGTGGTATCAATCCGTTGATGATTCCTAAAGGATATTTGGCGGTGGAAGCGATACCCAAATTGGGTACTGGCAAAGCAGATTTTGCGGGTGCTAAAAAACGAGCACTTGAGGCGTTATAGCGTTTTTGCGTTTAACGCGTTACAGCGTTATAGCGTTTTTTATTTAATGATAAATAACTTAAACTAGATTCAGTACTTGAGACTGGTAGGCAGATGGAATTATAGTCTAAAATTTAAAATAATATCAATCAATTACGTTAATACTTTATATCCATATAACTTGTGATGTTTTTTAGCGAAAATTAACACAAATCCCATGCCTATTGATATGGCTACTAATTTTTTTCGCAAAAAAAATTCTCATTATTTTCAAAAAATAGAGTTATAAGTCATTGATTTTTAGTTTCAGTATTGAAAGAAACACACGATTTTTTGGATTGAATTTCTCAGTCTCAACTACTGAGATTAATTGAAGTATACTGAGCGTACTTCAAATCAGTGAAATTTTTGAATCAAGAAAAATCCGATTTCTTTTCGATCTCGGATTTCTTCGACATTTTAGATTTTCACAAAATTCGGTAGTCCCTACAAACTGATAGAGGTGGTTATTTTTGGTGGGCAAGCGGGAGATAGAACTGTGGATTTGTCTAACGTCTAAGG
>Ga0233403_10000069_pt1 | contig 41451 bp, 38 predicted proteins | sample Na_oxic_1_MG_FD_179866 | JGI IMG/M metagenome (GOLD analysis project Ga0233403, IMG submission 179866) | Seawater microbial communities from Saanich Inlet, British Columbia, Canada - Na_oxic_1_MG | ecosystem: Environmental > Aquatic > Marine > Inlet | place: Canada: British Columbia | collected...
ACCTCAATTCAAGTTTGGAATATCAATATAAGGCTTAGATTTCTCGTCAAATGCTTTAATTTAAAAAATCTGAAATGCTTGTGCGGAATGTCGGTTATAATACATTTATACATTAATAGTTATCAATTAAAGCCGTTATGAAAAAGACAGTTTATTTAGATACTTCTATCCCAAGTTATCTTTTTGATAAAAGAGAAAGTACCAAAACTTACATCGAAATTACCCAAGCATGGTGGGAACAAGAACGGCACAATTTTGATCTTTGGATATCTCAAGAAACCATTACAGAATTGGGGCAGGGAAATTATCCCCGTCAGCAAGAGACATTAGAATGTGTCTCCCAACTTCAAGTACTCCCACCTGATCCCCAAATTGCTAACATTGTACAAGTGTATTTGGATAATTACCTGATGCCTCGCGTTTTAAAAGGTGATGCTTTACATTTGGCTTATGCATCATTTTATAAAATGGATTTCTTATTAACTTGGAATTGCAATCATTTGGCTAATGCCAATAAAAAGCAACATATTTCAATCATTAATACACGATTGAACTTATTTACTCCTGAACTTGTGACCCCATTCCAACTTTTTACCGAGACCCTGTCATGATAACCACCCCATTATTAGAAGAGATCTACTTAACGCAGAAACGATTGGACGAAGAAGCTCAACATGATATCGAAAAATATATCGAAAACTCGCAAAAAATGGTACTTGAAATTGAAAAAAAATACGGACTAACGTTCAAATATGGGCCAATTAAAGGACATACCTTAAAACCACTTAGAAAGTAACTGATAACTGATTTAAGAGTGTAGGTCGGGTTAGCGAAGCGCGTAACCCGACTTAAACTTTAAAAGCCGATTTGTCGGGTTACGCTTCGCTAACCCGACCTACACTGATAATCGCGCTAATAAACTGTCCAAAATCTTACCACGTTCTGAAAATTCAGTGACTTCCATCAAAAAATGTAATTTCTCTTGTCCTTCTAATCGGTAGTCCGTTGGTTGTTCTTGAATCAAAACCACCAGTTGTTCCGCTTTGATGTTGGGTTGGTCATTAAATAAGAGATAACCCCCTTTGGGACCAAAATCTATTTTGCGAATGCCTAATGGGATGGCTTTTAATTTAATGTCTGTGGTTCTCATCAATGCTTTTGCCGGATCAGGCAATAAGCCAAACCGGTCAATCAGTTCTATTTCGATGTCTTCTAAGGCTTGAATCGCTGGCGCGTTGGCGATTCGCTTATAGAGGATTAAGCGTGTATGCACATCATTGATATAATCACTGGGCAATAAAGCCGTACTGTGTAAATTCACTTCGGTACTGTTTTTCAGCGGCTGATTGAGTTCGATTGGTTCGCCCGATTTCAGTGAATTGACCGCTTTTTCCAATAATTCGGTGTACAAGCCATAGCCAATTTCTTGGATATGCCCACTTTGCTCCCCCCCCAATAATTCCCCAGCACCACGAATTTCTAAATCATGCGTCGCCAACATAAAGCCCATCCCCAATTCTTCCATCGCACCAATCGCATCAATACGCTTTTGAGCATCTTTCGTCATCGCCTTGCGATCTGGAATCAGCAAATAGGCATACGCCCGGTGATGAGAACGCCCGACTCGTCCACGTAATTGATACAGTTGCGCTAAACCCAATTTATCAGCGCGATTAATGATAATGGTATTGGCGGTGGGTACATCAATACCGGTTTCAATAATCGTGGTACATACTAATACGTTGAAACGACGATGATAAAAATCTTGCATGACTTGCTCAAGTTCACGTTCTCGCATTTTGCCGTGTGCAATGCGTACTCGCGCTTCTGGCACTAATTGTTGAACTTCATCGGCGATTTTGTCAATGGTTTCAATTTGATTATGTAAAAAATAAACTTGTCCACCACGTTTTAATTCGCGCAAAATGGCTTCAATAATTAAGGGCCCTTGCCATTCTCGAATGAAGGTTTTGATGGCTAAACGCCCAGACGGTGGGGTTGCAATAATGGATAAGTCGCGTAAATGCGATAAAGCCATATTTAAGGACCGCGGAATGGGGGTGGCGGTCAGCGTGAGAATATCGACTTCGGCGCGTAACGCTTTAAATTTCTCTTTTTGTTTTACGCCAAAACGATGTTCTTCATCAATAATCACTAGCCCTAATCTTTTAAATTGGACATTATCTTGGATCAGTTTATGGGTCCCGATAACGATATCGACTTGGCCCTCAGTGACGGCTTTTAACGTATCGGTTTGTTGTTTTTTGGAACGAAAGCGCGATAATTGTTCAACGCGCACTGGCCAATCTGCAAACCGGTCTTTAAAGGTTTGATAATGTTGTTGGGCTAATAATGTTGTTGGTACTAAAACCGCGGTTTGTTGTCCATCCATGACCGCGATATAGCAGGCTCGCATGGCGACTTCGGTTTTCCCAAACCCGACATCGCCACAGATGAGCCGGTCCATGGGTTGCGTTGAGAGCATATCATTGACAACTCCTTGAATGGCTTCTTGTTGATCGGGCGTTTCTTCAAACGGAAAGGCTTGAGCAAACGATTGATATTCCAGTGGTTCGAGTTGAAATTGATGGCCCTGTCGAGCGGCACGCTGAGCGTAAATATCCAATAATTCAGCAGCGACATCCGTTGCTTTTTGGGCGGCTTTGCGTTTGGCTTTTTCCCATTGCGGGGAACCTAACCGATGCAAGGGCGCATGTTCAGGGTCCATACCGGTAAAGCGGCTAATAAAATGAAGTGATGCGACCGGTACATAAAGTTTATCGCTTTTGGCATATTCCAATTGTAAAAACTCGGCTTCGATGTTACCCACTGTTAAAGTCATCAATCCTTGATATCGCCCAACCCCCTGCTCTTCATGGACCACGGGGGCCCCTACTGTCAACTCCGTTAAATCCCTTACAATCGCATCGGTATCCCGTTGTGCTACCTTTTTCCGAAACCGACGCTGGGCTACTCGCTCACCAAACAGTTGAGTTTCACTGATGACGGCGATTGGGCCCAGGTTAAGATTTCTCCCCCCCTCAATCCCCCCCGCTGGGGGGGAAGCCGCGCCGTTGAAGTTTTCAATTTCTTGCTTTAATCCAGAGAGAGTGGTAGGGCCACGCGGTCCCCCCTCCTTTTGGGAGGGGGTTAGGGGGAGGGCCATTTGGGAAGGAACCCGGTCCAACACCAATCCTTGTTGCAACGATGCAATGGTTAAACACAAAGGCTTATCGCTCTGTAAAAAAGTTTGCCAATTGTCAACGATTTTGGGCTTGAGTTGATATTTGCCTAATAATTCTAATAAACTTTCCCGTCGTCCGGTGGTTTCGGCGGTAATCAGTACGCGCCCTTGAAATTCTGCTAAAAAATGGTGCAGCGCGGCTAATGGTTGCGAAGCCTTCGCATTAATCGGCAATTGCGGTGGTGGTTGCGTCGTAAAATTAATGCCAGTAGTTTTATCGGTTTTTGTTTGATTAATATGAATATGTGGATAGGCTTTAAAATCCGCAAATATTTGATTAACCTCAATAAATAATTTTTTCGGTGGCAAAATGGGGCGTTGCACATCATGACGTAATTGCTCATAACGATCATTGATTTCCTGCCAAAATTGCTCAGCCGTTTCTAAAACGCCCTCAAAAGTCATAATGACACTTTGATTCGGTAAATAATCAAATAAAGTTTGCGTTTGTTCAAAAAACAGCGGCAAATAATATTCAATGCCAGCAGAGGCTAATTCACTTTTGATATCTTGATAAATCGGACAATTGAGTGGATTACCGCCAAATTCGGTGCGCCATTGATGACTGAATCGTTCAATCGACTCTTCATTGAACGGAAATTCTCGTGCTGGCAACAAACGAATTTCATCCAGCGTGGTTTGAGAACGTTGCGTTTCTGGATCAAATCGCCGAATGCTATCGACTTCATCATCAAATAAATCAATACGATAGGGCACATCACTGCCCATTGGAAATAAATCGAATAAACTACCACGCACCGCAAACTCGCCATGCTCCATCACCTGCGATACGCACCGATAGCCATTGCGTTCTAATTGTTGACGAAATTTTTCAACATGAAATTGTTGTCCTTTGATGAGTAATAAACTATTCGCCTTCACATAATCGGTTGGAGCCAAACGATACATCAATGTCGATATCGGTAAAACGAGAACGCCTTTTTTAATATCAGATAAATGATACAGTGTCGTTAAGCGATCTGAAATAATATCTTGATGGGGCGAAAATAAATCATAAGGCAGCGTTTCCCAATCCGGAAAATTGAGCAACGACAAATCCGGGGCATAAAATTGAATATCTTCAACCAAACGCTGCGCCGTCAGAGAATCGGGCGTTATCACAATCAACGGGGCTTGTTGTGCCGCTTGGCTAATCACCAAACCAATACTACTGCCATATAAATTGCCCCAATCTTGGCGTTGTTTCGGCTTGCACGTTAAAATCGGATGTAATGGACTAAGAATCATTTTTTTTATGTTGGATATTAGACTTGTCCGAAAAGAAACTTAAAACCAAAATCCCCCCTAGCTTAGAATTTTGAGGTGTAAAGAGGTTCATTTTGTAAGGCAAGATTTCTCCCTCCCCCTAACCCCCTCCCGCTGGGAGGGGGGACAGCACCGTGGAATTTTGCTATCTTTTGGCAAAAACAATACCTAAAATAAATATCAAATTATTGTTTTTAGAATGCATTTTATTTATTGTGGTTGCAAAAGAATAGGGAAATTCCACGGCGCGATCCCCCCTCCCAGCGGGAGGGGGTTAGGGGGAGGGAGAAATCGTGAACATAAAAAAAATCAAAAAAAGCTCAAACTGCACACCTAGGAAAGGGGATTTATTTTTCCAAGTCCTTTAATTCGTGTAATCTTGTTCAAAATTTTTGGGATTATTATAGAATTTATTTTTTAAATCCCAATACTCAGGAGGAAATTAATCATGACTCATGACAACAAACAAGAGCATTTAGTACCAGCCTATCAGAAAATGATGGATCGTGTGGATGAAAATTACAAACAACCATCCACGACTGATAAAACATTGCATCAACGCATTGATGATGCGATAGATAAAGCCATTGAACTTGAAGAACTGACTGGTGAAGAGGCGAAACGCATTGGGAATTATTTGCGACGGGATTTACAAGATGCGGGGGAATTTATTGTTACCACTGAGCAGGCATTCGCTGATTGGGTACGATTTGATTTAGAACTGATTGAAGAACGTCTTTTGGAGATGTTCAGTTTAATGGTTGATCAAGCGCAATTGGAATTGGAAAATTTGGCAGAAACTGCCCGTCAAGCGACTGAATGGCATAGTGGTGAAATTGCCGGCATTGGCACTTTAGATTGTGAAAGTTGTGGCAAAGCCTTGCATTTTTATAAGCCTGACTTTATTCCTGCCTGTCCAAATTGCGGCGCAACGCGGTTTAGACGAGTCATCGACATCGAAAATGGCGAATAGCGAATGCCCAAAGCTAAAGCTTTGGACTCCAACCAAGCATTTGGAGTCCAAAGCGTGAGCGTAGGTATTTTTTAAAAACCGTTGCATATTGGATTGCCATATATCATTTGATAACTGATAACTGATAACTGATAATTGATAATTGATAATTGATAGAGGTATTTATCATGGAAACCTTAAAACAAGCCGCAATCACCGCCATTTCACAATTGCCTGATACGGCTAAGATTGATGACATTATCGTGGTTTTGTACCAAATGAAAATCGAAAAAACCGTTCATAATCAGACAGCAACTGAAACTAAGCCGGTTTCATGTTTGGACTTAATGAAAGATTACATTGGCTGTATAGAAGATGCGCCAAAAGACTTATCTACTGCAATACCGGTGGAAAAAGAACCGATTTCATTTTTAGAAGCGGCTAAAGATTTCATCGGTAGTTTAGAAGGCCCTGAAGACCTTTCTACTAACAAAGCTTATATGAAAGGATATGGTCAATGAAACGACAAATTATCCTAGATACAGGCCCTTTAGTCTCCGCGCTTAATTGCCATGATGCTTACTATCATTGGTCAACTCAACAGATGTCTAGCGTTCAATCTCCGGTTTTAACTTGTGAAGCGGTTATTTCAGAAACCTATTTTTTACTACACAATCGAGGACTCAATGCCCAGATTGTTATAAAAATGGTGCAAAAAGGTTATATTAAGGTACCATTCCATTTTGATGATGAAGTAGAAATAGTTGAACAATTGATGGAAAAATATACCAACGTACCCATGTCTTTTGCTGATGCCTGTTTAGTGAGAATGGCAGAACTCTATCCCAATAGTGCCGTGTTGACCTTAGACAGCGATTTTCGGATTTATCGTAAACATGGGCATCAAGTTATATCGGTGATTATGCCAGATATTCACTGATTTTATATAGTTTTTCAGATAAATCATTTCACTTGAAGACCTTCGAGGTTTTTAAAACATCGAAGGTATAAACCAGCGTATTTATCTGAACATCTATAAGAAAGCTAGCTATTAACATCGCCACAGCAAACCTGACCGGTAAATTAGCCCTTACTCAAGAACTGAACTGAATGCAAACGAATAAATACCATGAAACAAGTTGCCCCATTGCGTTACGATGTCATTTTCAAAAAAGCCTTCAGTGTCCCAGAAATCTTTACCGCTTTTGTCAATGATTTTTTGGACATCAAACTCGAAATTGACACCGTCGAAAAAGATAAAGTGTATGATCCACCCATCGGTAATGTCTCCGCCAAGTTTGACCTCTATGCGGAAGACAAGAAAAATCGAATCATTGTCGATATGCAGCATGTTCGTTTTCCAGACCATTATCACCGTTTTTTGCATTACCACTGTGCTGCTTTATTAGATCAAGTGGTTAGCTCCAAAGACTATCGTCCCGGTTTGAAAGTCTTCACACTTGTCATTTTAACCTCCGGTGATAGACATAAAGAGGGCATTTCCATCATTGATTTTGATCCGAAAAACCTCAACGGTAAATCCATTGGCGAGATTGACCATAAAATTATCTATATTTGTCCCAAATATCTGGATAAAAAACTCACGCCGTACCAATACCATCAATGGATGGAAGCAATAGAAGATAGTCTGGATGAAGAAGTTGACGAATCCAAATACACCCATCCGGAAATTCAGCACGTTTTCGAGCTGATTGAAAAAGACAAAGTCACTCCTCAAGAACGTGCGATAATGTTCGATGAATATAGTATGGAAGCAGTGAAACAAGAAAAAATTGAAAAAATCAAGGCAGAAGCTAAGGAAGAAGGCAGGGAAGAAGGCCGAGAAGAAGGCCGAGAAGAGGGTCGAGAAAAAGGCTTGAAGGAAGGTGAACAGAAAGCCAAAGAAGAATCGGCTCGCAATTTGTGGTCTCTTGGCGTGTTGACAGAAGAACAGATAGCACAAGCCACTGGGTTAAGCTTAGAAAGAGTGAAATCTCTCAAAGAATAGGGATTGTTGTTCTTTTGAAGTGAAGGTGGGCAAGAAAAAACTTGGCCCACCTACGAGTTTATGGACTAAACGCTAATTCTTCAATATCTGTACTAATGGCATCGCCACTGAATGGGTGCAATAGTCGCCCACCAATTTGATACAAGCCAATTGGTTCAGCACCGCTAAAGGTGTATTCAAAAATCCTCATATGAGTATGGCCAAATTTCAGAGCCAAATCAGACTATTTTGTGGGAATTGGGAATGGATAATGCCCAAAGCTAAAGCTTTTGGATTCCAAATATTTGGTGGAGTCCAAAGCTTTAGCTTTGGTATTTTTTTTAAACCATTGCACATTGGATTATCATATATCATTTGATAACTGATAACTGATAACTGATAACTGATAACTGATAACTGATAACTGATAACTGAAGTAAGGATTTACCTACATAAAGTTCTTTAGCCATGAGAGTACGCCAGTTTGATTTTCAGTTACAGCATCATACAACTCTTGAGCCATAACTTGAGTAATGTTATGTTGATAACGAGCTTGTTCTGACCATTCTGTTACCGTTATCCAATTGGATTGCAATTTTGGCAAAATTTGCCAATCATTTTGCATATTTTGTTCTAATGCAGCTATACGCAATAACTTCGGAAAGCTATGGGTATTAAAATCTATTATCGTTTGATGGTATGGGAAATCCTGTTCTTTAAACTGTTTCGATATACAGCTTTTTAAAGCACATTCCACCACATATCCTAACAGGGAATATGCACCATCAAAATACTGATTATCAAGAAAAATTTTTGCTTCTTTCACTCGAATATCAGCCAGTTGTTGAAAGTCATTTTGATTCATTGGATGAAACCACTATATTTTAAGTTTGGAACCGGAGCTTCATTCATAAGGAAAACCTACGCGGATTATTTTATCCTCTATCCCTATTTCCTATCCCCTATTTGAAATTGAATAAAATCATTTTATTTATAACGCATTTTTAGATAAACTGATTCAATTATTTCGTATTCATCCATAAAACGCATTTTAGTGTCATTTTTTTAACAGTATCAAAAATACTATATTCTTAAAGAAATGGTATTTTTTTTCCGACAAAATTTTTCTAAACAACTATATCTAGGCATAATGTCATAAAACATCCAAAATTTATTTTGGCAAATAACGGATTTTTACGTCGTTTAAGACAATTTCCAAAAATGAATATACCAGGAATCGTTGCTTGAACTTTAAAAGGCAATTATTTAGAGTTGCCTTCGATAAGCTCAGGCAACGGTATAATCTTTTTTGGAAATCACTAAGAAATGTGACATTGTCAAGTTAGGAAAATGATTTAAAATTTCTCACACAGTAAAAAATGATACCGAATTTGAGTTTTCGGATGAACACTATTTCATTTTTTTTATTCATAACTCATGTTACGCACAATGCTTCAAAAAGCTTGATTCTTCGTGTTAAGAAAAATTCCCTTAACTCTAATATTTTTTAGAAGCACGATCTCTCCCTCCCCCTTCGACAAGCTCAGGGACCACCTAACCCCCTCCCGCTGGGATGGGGGATCGCTCGGAGGTATTTTGTGGGCGATTAGCAATAAACGGTAATTAATATTCTTGAATTTTTGCCAAATAATAACAAAACACTACCGAGCGGTCCCCTTCCCAGCGGAGGGGGTTAGGTGGTCCCTGAGCTTGTCGAAGGGGGAGGGAGAGATCAAATACCTCAAGAAGAAAAATGCGTAACATGAGTTCATAAATTAGGTAAAATTTTTCATTGAAACAGTATTTACACACATTATTAACTCAAGCATTAACTCAATTGCAATCAAAAGGCGATATTCCTAAAGATATCGAGCCTCAAATTCATCTTGAGCGAACTCGTGACAATCAGCATGGGGATTTTGCCTGTAATGTAGCTATGGCACTGGCAAAAATACTTAAAATTCGTCCGCGTGATTTAGCCACTCAAATTGTAGAACAATTACCAAAAGACGATGAATTGATTGCTAAAATTGAAATTGCTGGGCCCGGGTTTATTAATGTTTTTCTGAGCCAAAAAGCTTATGATACGGTCATTGAGGATATTTTGACCGCTAAAGAAACTTATGGACAAAGCCAAGTCGGTGCCGGACAATCAGTGATGATTGAATTTGTCTCTGCCAATCCAACCGGCCCTTTGCATGTTGGACATGGGCGCGGGGCCGCTTATGGTGCCGCTTTAGCAAATTTATTGACGGTTGCCGGTTTTAAAGTCCATAAAGAATATTATGTTAATGATGCCGGACGACAAATGGATATTTTAGCCATCAGTGTTTGGTTACGCTATTTGGAATTGTGTGGTGAAACCATTACATTTCCAAGCAATGGCTATCAAGGCGATTATGTTTGGGATATTGCAGCGAGTTTGCATCGTGAGCGAGGTGATGCGTTGCGACAGGACAGCAAGATCGTTTTTGACAATGTTTCCCCAGATATCAATCAGGGCGGTGATAAGGAATTACACGTTGATGCTTTAATTGACCGTAGTAAACAATTACTCGGCGAAGAATCTTATCATATTGTTTTCCAAAGAGGTTTGGGAATAATTTTAGCAGAAATTCGTGATGATCTGGAACAATTTGGCGTGGTGTATGATGAATGGTTTTCAGAATCCAATCTCACGACAACGCACACAGTGGCGAGAGCCATAGAACAATTAAAAGCCACTGGACATATTTATGAACAAGATGGTGCCTTATGGTTTCGTTCTAGTGCGTTTGGCGATGAAAAAGATCGCGTCGTGGTACGTGAAAATGGGCAATTCACCTATTTTGCCTCAGATATTGCGTATCATCTCAATAAGTTAGAACGCGGCTTTGATTATTTGATTAATATTTGGGGCGCGGATCATCATGGCTACGTGTCGCGTGTTAAAGCGGCGATGACAGCATTGGGAGCGGATGCTCAGCGATTAACTGTTTTATTAGTCCAATTTGCGGCATTATATCGTGGCAAAGAACGATTAAAAATGTCAACTCGTAGCGGTGAGTTTGTGACATTGCGTGAATTGCGTTCTGAAGTGGGACGTGATGCCGCACGGTTTTTTTATATTCAGCGTAAAAGTGAACAACATCTAAATTTTGATTTAGAATTAGCTAAATCCCAAACCAATGACAATCCGGTATACTATATCCAATACGCGCACACGAGAATTGCCAGCATTTTTCGGGAATTGCGTGATAAAAATCTTGTCTGGCATCATAATAAAGCATTATTATCAAAGCTGACTCAGGCGCATGAACGCGCTTTATTGGTCATGCTTTCGCGTTATTCAGAAATGATAGAAGCAGCAGCTCACTCTTATGAGCCTCATCAATTGACTTATTATTTACGTGATTTGGCCCAACAGTTTCATACTTTTTATGATAGTCATAAAATTTTGATAGATGATGAAGATTTGCGTAATGCCCGTTTAAGTTTGAGTGCCGCTTGTCAACAAGTGTTGCATAATGGTTTGACAATTATCAGTGTTTCAGCACCGGAGGTGATGTAATTATGGTGAGTCGAAATCGACGAGCTCGAAATGCTGACGGCTACACTTCTCCGACTTGTCCCCCGGGATGGGCGTGGCTGTTAGCAGGCATATTGATAGGCGTATTTATCTCTTTTTTAGTTTATTTACGAGAAATTGCGCCACAAAGTTTACCAACCGATAATGTGCAGACTGTGCCTTCCCCTATGACTCAAAAGGAAACATCAGTTGCCACAGACAATTTCCAATTTTATGATCTGTTACCAAACCAACAACAAATGCCGGGAACGGGAGCAACAACTCCTCCCTTAGAACAAAAAGCACCGGCTAATTTACCAATAACAACCCCGGGCCGTTATTTATTACAAGTCGGTTCATTTCGCAAAGAACAAGAAGCAGAGGGATTGAAGGCCTATTTAATTTCTCTTGGCATCCAGGCGAGTATTGAGAAAACAAATTTGAGCGAAACTGGCCGTTGGTACCGTGTTCAAGTTGGTCCCTTGACTGATTTAAATAAACTGAATCAAACACGCGATTTGCTTGCAAAAAACAATATTCATGCTATTCTCAGAAAGTTTTAAATAGCGAATTGGGAATTGGGAATTGGGAATTATGAATAAAAAAGATCATTGTTTTTAGAGATCATTTCGAGCTTTGCTTTAGAAATCTTAGGGAATTGGGTAGTCTTTATAAAGCAATGCAGGTCTTAAAAATCAATGAATTACAAAGAACTTACGCTGAAGGGTAGGGTGGGTAAGCGGGCGCTATGATCTTGAATCGTGCTAATATCGATCCGCCCGCTTGCCCACCATATTAATACCTCCCTGAAAACTCCGGAGAACTCTGTAAGTCTTTGATTCTTCAGTTAAGCTTATCGACGTAAGTCTTTGAAAATACTATACGCAAATAAAGTTCTCCGGAGTTTTCAGTACCTCCATCAGTTTGTAGGGACTACCGGGAATTGATGCAAAAAATATCCCCCCCCCTTTTTTTACAAAAGTAAGAATTTCCCGCATTTGGCAAAGGGAGATTAGTGGGGATTTATTTTTTCCAATTCCCTTTCCCTTATTGGCAAAAATAAAGATTTCTAAGCCAAGCTCGAAATGATAATCACATTTTTCAATTCCCAATTTAAAGAATAGATACACCTTCGCTTTCCAGCATCTGTACAAGACGAATTAAGGGCAAACCAATAATGGCAGTCGGATCATTACCTGCCATTTTGGAAAGTAAAGCAATCCCTAATCCTTCTGATTTAAAACTGCCAGAACAATTATAAGGCTTATCTAAATTCAAATAATTTTCGATTTGTGTTTGAGTAAGCTGACGAAATGTTACGCTAAATGGTACTATATCGGTTTGTGCATGATTTGTATCTGTATTAAGTAAACATAAGCCGGTCAAAAAATCAACTTGTTTGCCACTGGCTTCGTTGAGTTGTTTGATAGCTTGTTCATGAGTTCCAGGTTTTCCTAATATCGTATTTCCTATCACGGCAATTTGATCCGAACCAATAATCAAGGCTTTTGGATAAGTCGACTGAGCAGAATGGGCTTTTAACTCTGCTAAACGAGTAACCAATCTTGCTGGTGACTCATCTGGCAAAGATGTTTCATCAATTTGTGGTGCATAAGTTTGATAAGAAAGATGTAATCGTTCTAACACATCTTTTCTATAAGGTGAAGTGGAGGCAAGCACTAAAGGCAAGGATTGAGGCGATGGGGTATGCAATACGGTCATAAATAATTATTATAGTTAACTCATGTTACGCAGAATGCTTCAAAAATTTGTGATCCTTTATTTTAAAGTGCCCCCTATCCCCCATTTTAAAAAAGGGTAGGGGGGATTTTTAGTCGTTTAAATTTCATCAAGGCAATTTCCAGAAATAAATCAGAGTTCTTGCATAAGTTAAGTAACTTATTAATTTTCTATTTTTAGATAAAATCAATTATTTAATAATATTTTTCAAGAAGTCTAATATATCGAAAATCTCTTGCACTGAACTTGTCGAAAAGTTGCCTGAGCGGTTGACAGTTTCCTCAAAATCGCTCAGGGGCAGCGTCTAAAAATCATCCAAGAAGAATGCGTAATGCGTAACATGAGATGGTTAAGTCAAAAAGATATTAGGATAAAAATGGGGTTTGCCCCAAATAAATTTTTAACACCACGATACTTGATTTGAAGTCCAAAATTTATTTGGGGCTTATTACAACAGATTTGACATAAGTCTGTCATTATTATAGCATTATCTGATTATGTTAAAAGAGTTGCCAACGTTTATTGATCCCAAACACCTTGCCCTTATTAGTAGTCACTTAACGGGTGGGGTTGCGCTTGAACAAATGTCACGATTGCATGATCTTTTATGTGAAGTGACCGGCAAGGTATATATTGATTGGTTATTTGGGCTTGATGATAAGCAACGTCCAATAATTAAAGGCGAGATGAAAGCTCAAGTTTCTGCGCTTTGTCAACGTTGTTTGCAACCGATGCTTATCCCAATTAATACAAAAACGGCGTTGGTTATTTTTTTCTCAGAGCCACGCCAAGATGAGCAATTATTACCGAACTATGAAAGCATTATCTTGACAAAAACTCCAGTATCCTTGATAACATTAGTTGAAGATGAAGTAATTTTAGCTTTACCTCAAATTGCAAAACATGATAAATGTCAGTCTAATGAATATCAATTACCAGATATGGATAGCTTAGAAACTAAACCATCCAAAAAAAATCCGTTTCACGTTTTATCTAAATTGAAAAGTGGACATTGATTAATTTGCGAATGGCAAATAACCATTCTATGAACAGATGTATTTTTGTCATTTTTTGTAGTCGCTATGAAATCTGAAAAACACATTTCTGTCAAGCGCATTTCTGTTATTCAACATGAAAAGAGATTTTGGGCTTTACTTGAAATGACAAATATTTTAAGAAAATTGATAATTGAAATAAAGGATTTTTAACATGGCTGTACAACAAAATCGTAAAAGCCGTTCTAAACGCGGAATGCGTCGTTCTCACGATGCCTTAAAGGCACGAACCTTATCTATTGAACCTACACTTGGTGAAGAGCATATTCGTCATCATATAAGTCCATCAGGTTACTATAGAGGTCGTAAAATCATCACTACCAAGGAAGAATAAAATTTGACACCACGCATTGCATTGGATGCGATGAGTGGCGATCATGGCCCCTCAATCGTTATCCATGCCGCTTTACAAATCTTATCGGAACAAGATGATCTGCATCTCATTTTGGTCGGTGACGAGAAAAAAATTAAACAAATACTCGGTCATCAATCTACCAGTGTGATGCAACGTTTATCTATTCACCATGCTGAACAAGTCGTTGAAATGGATGATAAACCCTCTTATGCTTTACGCAATAAAAGGGAATCTTCTATGCGTTTGGCCATCAATTTGGTCAAGCTTGGTCAAGCAGATGCTTGTGTTAGTGCGGGTAATACTGGTGCCCTCATGGCGACAGCCCGTTATGTGCTTAAAACCTTACCGGGAATTGACCGACCAGCTATCATTACTGCATTACCTAATATGCAAGGAAAGAGTACTCATCTCCTTGATTTAGGTGCGAATGTAGATGTTAGTTCCGAACATTTGTTTCAATTTGCTGTCATGGGAACGGTTTTGACTCAAGCCGTTGATAATTTAGAAAAACCACGTATTGGCTTACTCAATATTGGTCAAGAAGAAATTAAAGGTAATGAGTGTGTTAAAGAAGCGGCTAAATTACTGACAGCCTGTGAAGGTATTAACTATATTGGCTTTGTCGAAGGTGATGAAATTTACAAAGGCTCAGTTGATGTTGTTGTATGTGATGGTTTTGTCGGTAATGTTTGCCTTAAAACGACTGAAGGTGTTGCTAAAATGATCAGTCATTACGTTAAAGAAAGCTTTACTCAAAATTGGTGGACACGCTTTGCAGCCCTAATTTCCTTGCCCATTATCAAAAATTTACGTCAAAAAATTGATCCACGTCGTTATAACGGAGCTAGTTTGCTTGGTTTACGTGGTATTGTGATTAAAAGCCATGGTAGTGCGGATGTGTTATCGTTCCATCATGCTATCAAAGAAGCAGTCATTGAGGTACAAAAAAATGTACCTTCACAAATTAGTCACCAGTTAGCAAATTTATTAAACGAGAGAAGGCGCGTCGAGTGATTTATTCTCGAATTATAGGAACCGGTGGGTATCTGCCAAAAAAAATATTAACGAATGCCGATCTTGAACGATTGGTGGATACGAATGATCAATGGATTGTGGAACGCACGGGTATACGCACCCGACATTTGGCGACAGAGGATCAAGATACTTGCGATTTAGCGGAGCAAGCGGCTCGCCGTGCCCTAGAAAGTGCAAATATTAAAGCCACAGAATTGGATTTAATTATTGTGGGCACCACCACACCAGATCGCGTTTTCCCTAGTACAGCTTGTTTACTTCAAGCTCGTCTAGGCAATCACGGTGCAATAGCTTTTGATGTGCAAGCCGTGTGTAGTGGTTTTCTTTATGGGTTAAGTATTGCTGATAAATTTATCAAAACTGGCAGTGTGCAACGTGCTTTAATTGTTGGTGCTGATATTTTTTCACGGATGGTGAATTGGTCTGATCGCAATACTTGCGTGTTATTTGGTGATGGTGCTGGGGCCGTTGTCGTTGAAGCGAGTGAAGAGCCTGGTATTTTATCCACTCATTTACATGCTGATGGTGCTTATAAAGATATTTTAACGGTACCTGCTATGATTGCTCAAGGTAGGCTTCATGGCGATGGATTTACTTACATGGAAGGTGGTGAAGTCTTTAAATTTGCTGTCAAAGCATTAAGTAAAGTGGTTGAAGAAGCTTTGACAGCTAATCAACTTGACAGCAGTGCCATTGATTGGTTAGTTCCCCATCAAGCGAATATTCGCATTATTACCGCAACTGCTAAAAAGTTAAAATTGCCGATGGAACGAGTCATTTTAACCGTTTCTGAACATGGCAATACTTCAGCTGCCTCAGTCCCATTAGCTTTAGATGTAGCAGTCCGTGATGGACGTATCAAACCGGGACACACCATCATGCTTGAAGCCATCGGTGCCGGATTTACATGGGGTGCAATTTTATTAAAGTATTAATCAGTTATCAGTTATCAGTTATCAGTTATCAGTTATCCTGAAAACGCCGGAGAACTCTGTAAGTCTTTGATTTTTAGTTGAGCTTATCCATGTAAGTCTTTGAAAATACTATACGCAAAAAAGTTCTCCGGAGTTTTCAGAGTTATCAATTATCATAAACGATGATTTAAGATATAAAGAAGTTATCCAGAAGATGTGCCCAAATTTTTAACTAAATATTTCCTCTATCCCCTTTTGTTCTTAAAGTGGGGTAGGAATAAGCAGTTTCCTTTTCTAAAGAGATAGGCATTGATAACTGATAACTGATAACTGATAATTGATAACTGATAACTGATAACTGATAACTGATAATGAAACATGCATTTGTTTTTCCAGGTCAAGGTTCCCAATCGGTTGGTATGTTAGCAGATTTAAGTGCTGCTTATCCGATTGTCAAACAGACTTTTGAAGAAGCTTCTCAAATATTGGGCTATGATTTGTGGCAATTGACACAAGCAGGCCCACAAGATATTTTAAATCAAACCGATAAAACTCAACCAGCACTACTCGCTGCTGGGGTGGCGATATGGCGACTCTGGCAACAACAAGGTGGCACAGTCCCCGTATTCATGGCTGGACATAGTTTTGGTGAATATAGTGCCCTAGTTTGTAGTGGGGCCTTAGAATTTAAAGATGCTGTTGGTTTAGCGCAAGATAGAGGTCGTTTTATGCAAACGGCAGTACCGGAAGGCGAAGGTGCTATGGCAGCCATATTAGGGTTAAAAGATGAACAAGTCATTGAAATTTGTATGCAAATGGCCCAAAATCAAGTCATTTCTGCGGTTAACTTTAATGCACCCGGTCAAATTGTGATTGCTGGACACGCAGCGGCTGTTCAAAGAACCATAACGCAGGCTAAAATCGCCGGTGCCAAACGCGCTATTTTGTTGCAAGTCAGTGTGCCAGCCCATAGTGACTTAATGCGCCCAGCGGCTGAAAAGATGGCAAAACGTCTTGCTGAAGTGACTATGACGATACCAACGATCCCAGTCATTCATAATGTGGATGTTTCTATTAAAAAGGAACCCAATGATATTCGTCATGCTTTAGTCGCTCAACTTTATAATCCGGTGCGTTGGGTTGATACCATTGAAAAAATGGTGTCTGATGGTGTAATGATGTTATTTGAAAGTGGCCCTGGGAAAGTATTAACAGGTTTAAATAAACGTATTATCCGTACTCTCACAGCAAAACCTATTATGGATACTCAAACCTTAGAACAAGCTCTACAAGCTGTGGAGACGACTGCATGAAAATAGATTTAACTGGCGAAATTGCTTTAGTGACTGGGGCAAGTCGTGGTATTGGTCAAAGCATTGCACAGGCACTAGGACAAGCTGGTGCTCAAATCATTGGTACAGCCACCACAGAGGCGGGTGCCGAGCGTATTACGCAGTCTTTGAGCGAATCGGGCATGATTGGAGAAGGGAAAGTGCTTGATATTGCAAGTCCTGACTCCATTAATGCGTTGATGGCGAGTTTAGAAAAACACAAGCCCACTATTTTAGTCAATAATGCGGCCATTACTCGTGATACATTACTCATGCGTATGAGTGATGAGCAATGGTATGAAGTGATTAATGCGAATTTGACCGGGGTTTATCGTTTATCCAAAGCTTGTCTTCGTGCGATGATGAAAGGACGACATGGACGAATAATAACAATAACCAGTGTTGTCGGTTTGACTGGTAATCCAGGACAAACAAACTATGCAGCAGCAAAGGCGGGGGTTATTGCCTTTTCCAAGTCATTAGCGAGAGAAATTGGTAGTCGTGGTATAACAGTCAATACGGTTGCCCCCGGATTTATTGATACGGATATGACACGTCGTTTGCCGGAGGAACAACGTACCGCTATTTTGCAACAAATTCCGCTGGCCCGTGCGGGAGAAGCTAATGATGTTGCTAACGCTGTGGTATTTTTAGCTTCAAAGGCAGCAGCTTACATTACCGGAGAGACTTTACATCTGAATGGTGGCATGTATATGCCATAATCAGTTATCAGTTATCAGTTATCAGTTATCAGGTATCAGTTATCAATAGGTTACGCACAGTGCTTCAAAACTTGGCACATAGCTTGTTATATTCGAGATGTAACCACTGATACCTGATACCTGATACCTGATAACTGATAACTGATACCTGATACCTTACTATAATTGAATAAAGAGAGGCAAATTGGTTATGAGTACCGTTGAAGAGCGGGTCAAAAAAATCGTCGTGGAACAATTAGGTGTTAAAGAAGAAGAAGTCAGTAATGAAGCTTCTTTTGTTGATGATCTGGGTGCAGATTCTCTTGACACTGTTGAATTAGTCATGGCACTTGAAGAAGAATTTGGGTGCGATATTCCTGATGAAGAAGCAGAAAAAATTCAGACCGTACAACAAGCTATTGAATATATTAAAGCTAACGTAGACGAATAACTTGAGACAGAAACTTCAAGGCCACATTACTTATGAAATTTATCAAAAAGTGATGTTGGCCTTGTTTTTAAGGGTGTGATTTTTTGTGACTAAAAGACGCGTTGTTGTGACTGGATTAGGTGCAGTTTCACCAGTAGGTTTGACTGTCAAAGAAAGTTGGAAAGCAATATTGGCAGGCAAAAGTGGCATTACAACTATTACTAACTTTGATGCTTCTAAGTTTACTAGTCAATTTGCTGGACAAATTAAAAACTTTGATGTGACGCAATATTTGTCAATCAAAGAAGCTAAAAAAATGGATACTTTTATTCATTATGGGATTGCTGCTAGTGTACAAGCTATTGAAGATGCTGGTTTAGAAATTACTGAAGCCAATGCAGAAAGAATAGGTATCGCAATCGGCTCTGGTATAGGCGGATTACCGGGTATTGAAAAAGGTCATTCCGCTTATTTAAAAGGGGGACCACGTAGAATCACTCCCTTTTTTGTACCAGCAAATATTATTAACATGGTAGCTGGTAATCTTTCCGTGAAATATGGTATGAAAGGGCCTAACTATGGCATTTCAACCGCTTGTTCAACCGGAACCCATAACATTGGAAATGCAGCCCGTCTTATTGAATATGGGGATGCCGATGTGATGATTGCTGGCGGTGCTGAAATGGCTAGCTCTGAGATGGGGATGGGTGGGTTTGCTGCAGCTCGTGCCTTATCTACTCGGAACGATTCTCCAGAAACAGCTAGTCGTCCTTGGGATAAAGATCGTGATGGCTTTGTGCTTGGTGATGGTGCTGGCATAGTTGTCTTGGAAGAGTATGAAATAGCTAAACAGCGAGGCGCACATATTTATGCTGAACTCGTTGGTTCAGGAATGAGTGGCGATGCCTATCACATGACTTTGCCTCCCCCTGATGGAGAGGGTGCAAAACGTTGTATGCTAAATGCCTTGCGTCATGCACAGTTGAATCCTGATCAAGTCGATTATATTAACGCACACGGCACATCAACACCAGCCGGTGATAAGGTTGAAACACTTGCGATTAAAAATACATTTGGTGAACATGTGAAAAAATTGGTAGTTAGCTCTACTAAATCAATGACAGGTCATTTGTTAGGAGCCGCCGGTGGTTTAGAAGCAGTTTTTTGCATACTCAGTCTTCGTGATCAAATAGCACCACCGACCATGAATCTCTATAACCTGGACCCTGAGTGTGCCGGTTTAGATTATGTACCTAATCAAGCTAAAGAAATAAAAATGGATATCGTTTTATCTAACTCCTTTGGTTTTGGAGGCACGAATGGAACGTTATTATTTAAACGTTTTGAATAAGATACAAGCGAGATGGCTAAAAGAATCGCCTTGTTAATTATAAATATGGTGTTAGCAAAACCATAATTTAAGCTGAATGTTAGCGTTGAATGGAACGTTAGTTTTTAAACGTTTAAAATAAGGTACAAGCGATGGCTAAAAGAATCGCCTTGTTTAATCATAAAGGTGGAGTCAGCAAAACTACAACAACTTTTAATTTAGGTTGGATGTTAGCATTGAAAGGTAAGCGTGTCATCATAGTTGATGCTGACCCACAATGTAATTTAACTGGGCTCGTGTTGGGTGAAGACGAATTTGAAAATTTTTATAACAACTCAAATAATCACCACTTGAAAAATAGTTTAGCCCCGGCTTTTGAAGCACAACCTAAATTGATTGAACCGGTTGATTGTCAACCGATTAAAGATCGGACAACTAATAAGAATGTTGAAGGATTGTTTTTATTACCCGGACATCTTGATTTATCAGAGTATGAAGTCACTTTAGGCATAGCGCAAGAACTTTCTAGTTCACTCCATACTTTAAAAAATTTGCCGGGTTCCTTTTCTTACCTTTTTGATAAAACGGCTGAAAAGTATAATGCAGATTACGTTTTGATTGATATGAATCCAAGTTTGAGTTCTATTAATCAAAATTTATTAATGACTAGCGATTATTTTTTAGTGCCAACATCTCCTGATTACTTTTCAACTATGGCACTAAAATCTTTAACGACGATATTACCTAGATGGGCAGTTTGGGTGGAAAAGGCTAGTTCTCTTACAGTTCTTAAAGAGGCGACTTATCCATTTCCCCAAATAACGCCTAAATTATTGGGAACCGTCATTCAGAAATATCGTGAATACGGTAAACAACCTTCCAAAGGTTTTCAGAAATGGATTAATGAAATAAATGAGATTGTTTCCAACCGTTTTTCATTGGCATTAAACGAAAAACAGATGACTTTTTCAGAACAATTTTATGAAACAATTTTAGGGAAACAAGAGCATAACTACTTATTGGCTCTCTTCTCCGATTTTAATTCGTTGGTTGCTTTATCACAAACTCATCAAACACCTATATTTGCACTTTCTGATGAACAGATTTCTCAGACAGGTCAGGTTTTAACAAATATTAAAGATAATCGTGATAACTTTAAAAACGTATTCTCAAAACTTGCTGATTCGGTTATTGGGTTAACAAACTGATGCAAATTGCCATTGATAAATTTCGTGATAATATTGCCCACGTTAAAAATTTGGCCACTATACATACTGGGCTTACCAGTATGACCACTTCAGCATTAGATTTGTCCGATATTCTAAGAGCAGAAATTGTGTTGGCTGTTAGTGCCTTTGATACCTTTATTCATGATTTAGCTCGAATTGGCCTGTTAGAAATATTACAAGGACAACGTCCAGAAACACCAGCTTATTTACGTTTTCAAGTGTCTATGGAGACTGTCATTTTCTGCCGTTCTCATCCTACCATGCAAGAATGGCATGATCGGTTTGATAATTTGATTCGTGAAAAACATAGTTGGCAAAGTTTTCAGCATCCTGACAAAATTGCAGAAGCTTTAAGGTTGATATCAGAGGTTAAATTATGGGATGAAGTAGCTAATCAATTAGGTAAAGAGACTAAAATTGTCAAAGAACAACTTAATGTTATTATTGATAGACGAAATAAAATTGCACACGAAGCTGATAATATTCCTCTGGTACCAGGGGCAAAATGGCCCATTGATGTTACTCTAACTAACAATGCTATTGATTTTATAGAACAACTAGCAGAAACGATTTATCAAGTTGTCGCTTAGAATATGTTTAGAATCCTATTTTTATTATTGTTATTACTTATGATGGCAGTAGGCGGTGCAGGATATTGGATTTATGAACACCGCCTAACAGCACCGTTACCTATCCATAATGATCGACATTATACGGTTAAACCGAATGCAACCGTGCGTGAAGTGGCTATGGATTTTATGGAAGAAGAATTATTTGATTATCCTACTGCATTCGCTTGGGTTTCTTGGGCCCGTTGGTGGGAAAAAAAGGCTCATTTGATTAAGGCCGGTGAATATCTCATCCCAGTCGGCACCACACCAAAACAATTATTTAAAATTTTGATTGCTGGTAAAGCAATACAACATACTTTAACCATTCCGGAAGGATGGAATTTTCGGCAAGTGATGGCAGCAATACGCAAACATCCTAAGTTAGTGCAGACATTGGATAAGAAACTTGATAATGCTGAGATTATGAGCAAATTGGGACACCCCGACAAACACCCTGAAGGTCGTTTTTATCCAGATACTTATCATTTTCCAACTGACACAACTGATGTGGAATTTTTGCAACGTGCTATTGAAATGATGAAAATTGAATTAAAAGCGGCTTGGGAAAAGCGTGGTGAGAATTTACCGGTGAAAACCGATTATGAAGCGTTGATATTGGCTTCTATTGTTGAAAAGGAAACGGGTGTTGCTGAAGAACGTCCTCGTATTGCCGGTGTGTTTGCACGACGCTTACAAAAAAATATGTTATTACAAACTGATCCGACAGTAATTTACGCACTTGGTGAAACTTATGATGGTAATATTCGTCTGCAAGATTTAAAAAATAAAAGTCCTTATAATACTTATGTTCACAAGGGTTTGCCGCCGACACCAATTGCTATGCCAGGACGCGCTTCTCTTTATGCTGCGGTGAATCCGGCTGAAGGTGATGAAATCTTTTTTGTGGCGAAAGGTAAGGGTAGTCATTATTTTTCAGCCACTTATAAAGAACATGCGTGTGCTGTCATTGAATATCAACTCAAAGAAAAATCTTCCCGTAAATATGAACGTCAGTGTAGAAAATATCCAAGATGTGCTGCTTGCTCAAGTTAGCTTTTGATGTTTCATTTCTCCTCAATTGCAAAGAGTCTCCTTGTTCACTTTTCCCTTAATCTTAATGTTCAATTTTTTGATTAATTATTTTGATTTTTTTTCATTTCAAGCGAAAAATTTCTATTGGCTTTAAGAAATTAATTGATAAGCTCTGTTGAAAAAAATAAAATAGTTGAAATTTCAATAAAAATCTAAAACTTGACTATTGAGTTAATGCTTCTTTGCTGTGACTAAATTTAGAATTGGGCTATGTGGTAGCCATCGAACTGGAAAAACCACTTTAGCAAACACAATTTCTCAACAGCTCCAAATACCCTTTCTTAGAACTAGTACTAGCGAAGTTTTTAAGCAACATGGCTTACATCCTGCGCAACCTTTAGATTTCAAGGAACGTCTTTGGATTCAGCACCGTGTATTGGAAGTTGCTACCGAGGTTTGGCAAACGGAAACCGGTGCTTTTATTACTGATCGGACACCGATAGATTTTATGGCTTATACTTTGGCTGATATTCAAGGTGCAACTTCTGTTGATTTTGCCGAATTAGAAGAATATTTAACGGCTTGTTTTCAAGTAACTAATCAATTCTTTACTCAGCTTGTTGTGCTACAACCGGCGATTGAGTTAGTTTATGAAGAAGGTAAAGCTGCCCTGAATAAAGCCTATATGGAACATCTAAATATAGTCATTCAAGGATTATGTGGTGATGAGCGACTGATGTGTTCTTCAATGATTGTCAAACGTCATATCATTAATCTGACAGAACGTGTTCAAAGTGTTATCTCGGTAAGGGGGAAAACCAAAAAATAAATTCTCCTTCTCAAAAATCTTAAGCGCATCAGAAATCCTATTTCTTAAAGAAATAGGATTTCTTGAACTGGTATTTGGGAAGGATTATTTTTTTGGAATTCCATAATTTGGTTATTTTCAAAAAATTATTTCGGATTCCCACCTAAAAAATCATTCTGTTAATCACATAATCACACACCATCACTCTCGTTCATTCACTGCCGAAAAAATTATGTCCACTCAAACATTTAGCCAACGTTTGCTCAAATGGTTTGATCAATATGGACGCACTGATTTACCTTGGCAACAAAATCCCACCGCTTATCGTATTTGGGTGTCAGAAATCATGCTCCAGCAAACCCAAGTGAATACGGTAATTCCTTATTATCAGCGTTTTATGGAACGGTTTCCAGATATGCAAACTTTAGCGGTTGCGTCATTAGATGAAGTTTTGCATTATTGGACGGGTTTAGGATACTATGCGCGGGGCCGCAATTTACATAGAACGGCTCAAAAAATCGGTACAGATTATAAAAATAATTTACCAACAGATTTAGAAAAATTAATAGCATTGCCTGGTATAGGGCGTTCAACAGCTGGGGCTATTTTGGCACTTGCTTATGGACAACGTCACCCCATTTTGGATGGTAATGTTAAACGAGTTTTATGTCGCTATTATGCTGTCGAAGGGTGGACTGGTGAAACTAAAGTGGCGAATGAATTGTGGCAGTTATCGGAAAAAAATACGCCAAAACAACGTGTTGCAGCTTATACACAAGCTATAATGGATTTAGGTGCGATAATTTGTACACGGAGTCGTCCTCAATGTACAGTGTGTCCATTGCATAAAGCGTGTGCGGCTCATAAAATGGGAGAAGAAACGGCTTATCCAACTAAGAAACCGCGCAAAATTTTACCGGTCAAGGCGACTACTTTTATTATGTTGCAAAATCAATGCGGTGAAATTTTGCTTGAAAAGCGACCCATAAAAGGAATTTGGGGTGGGTTATGGAGTTTTCCAGAATGTCCGACAGTTGATGATGTTCCGGTATGGTGTCAACAGCATTTCAACAATATCAGCTTTAAATGCGACACTTGGCAAACTTTACGTCACACTTTTACGCATTTTCATTTAGACATTACGCCGGTACTTGTATCAATTGAGGTAAAAATGTGTCAGGCGGTAAATTTAACAGAAACGGTTTGGTATAATGCTACACAATCTCAAACTTATGGTTTAGCAGCCCCGGTGGCTCGCTTGACTCAACAATTGACTCAAAAAGGAGAATTATTGTTATGACTCGCATGGTTAACTGCGTTAAATTGAGTAGAGAAGCAGAAGGCTTAAAATTGCCTCCTTATCCTGGGGAATTGGGTAAAAAAATTTACGATAATGTTTCTCAAGAAGGCTGGAATCTATGGTTAAGACATCAAACGATGTTGATTAATGAATATCGTTTGTCACCGATCGATCCAAAGCACCGCAAAATGATTGAAGAGGAAATGGAAAAATTCTTTTTTGGAGAGGGTCCAGCAGTTCCACCTGATTTTATGTCTCCAGGGAATTAAGTGATTTTCAAAATCCACTATAGCCATCCTAAATGTAAATGATTTGTACATTTTCTGGTTCCAACGCTCCGGCGTTGGAATCCTTATGTGACGCTCTGCGTCACTCCTTTCCTTTTTTCAAATAGATTCGGCACTTACATCAAATTGAGGTCACACCCTTTATAAGAGGGCAAAATCAGGTAGTCCTAAATAGGTAGTGATGGCGTTCTTCGCTACGCTTTGCTGATTCTCGCACACTCCAATATCACTATTTTCAGAGGACTACCCAAAATCAAAGTCAAAACCTTTAATTACACGGATTGTTTGTCAAACTGGCTTCACGAAACTTGAGATTTCTCGCACAGCGATGTTTTGCTATTCTTTTGATATGAAGTTGTAGGGTGTTACCACGCACCTTTTTAAAAAGTGTTATCACTAACGATGCGTGATTTGCCCCTACACCTACAATCATCGTCATTTTTTTTACATCACACTCTTAACAATCATTTAATAGGTAGGCATCTTATTATCAACTTCTCTTGCCCAGGCTTCAAGCCCACCAGTTAGGTTAATTACTTGAGTAAAACCGGTTCTTTCCAAAAAATAGCCGACTTGTCGGCTACGGATACCATGATGGCAAATCACGACGATTTCTTGGTGTGGATCGATGGTTTCCGTTTTGGCGGGAATTTGGCGCATAGGTAATAATTGAGAACCTTCGATTTGACAAATTTCAAATTCCCAGGGTTCACGGACATCTAACAATAAGGGTTGTTTTCCGGTATCTAAATAAGTTTTAAGATCGATTGGACTAAAATGACGCATGATGTTAGTTAGATAGGGGAGAGTGGAAATTTAATTGATGACTGTTGTGTAATCTACTTATTAATATAACGCGATGCTCAAATTTTTATAAATTATTAAAAAATATAAAGTTTATTTTGGTGGGTTTCGCTTCGCTCTACCCACCCTACATTTCAAATTATTTAGTTATAAAATAAAGTTGAGCATCGCGTTAATATAGGAATATTGATGATACTTTCACTCACTAATTGTGACAAGAAGGAAGGATTTAAAGTGTGGCACGTTATTAAAAAAAGCCATCAATAAATTTTGGAGAAAAACACTGCACTTTAGAATTGGAAACTGATAAGAAGTCACAAAGTGATTTGGTTTGATGATTATCAAAGATATTGTCTATTTTTATAATATTTTCAAGTTACTTACCAAAAATGCGCCAGATTTTACTTACTCTATTTTTTTTCGGTTTGCTCAATGTAGGTTTAACCGGTTGTACTCACCGAATGGCTTTTGGTGGCTGTGCCTACCGGGTAAAAAGTGGTGAATGTCAACCAAAAAATATTCGAGATGCTGATATTATGGCTACTAGCTATGTTGCAGCTGATAATCTCTTGCGGAATATGATTGATTGGCAAGAACCTCATCCACTTTTATTGGTAACCAGTTTGGCTGATATTGATAATTTAAAAGATAGCACTTCTTTGGGACGATTGATTGGCGAACAATTATCGGTCCGTTTTGCACAACAAGGCTATCCGGTAGTAGAAGCTAAATTGCAGCGTGGCTTAATTAAGATACCACGTACTGGGGAATTTGTGTTATCACGACGTGATGTGCAAATAGTAGGACAGGCACAACAGGCTAATATCATTGTGGCGGGAACTTATGCGATTGGGAAAGATAAAGTGTATGTCACTTTAAAAATGCTTAATTGTAATAATGGTGAAGTGATATCTTCTTATGCTTATCATTTACCGCTTGGTCCTAATACATTGGCGTTACTACAAAAATCTTTTTGGTGGTGGTAGTTATCGTTTTAGGCGATTTCCATTAATAAATATACCGGTATGAAAGGGCTTTATAAGTTGTGCAGTATGAGCTTTATTTAGCCAATATTTTTCAGGCTATTTTTAGGTTCACGATCTCTCCCTCCCCCTAACCTATGCTGTGCAGTATGAGCTTTTTTGAGTCTTTTTTTTCATGCTAAAAGAATGTCAACGATTTCTCCCTCCCCCTAACCCCCTCCCGCTGGGAGGGGGGACCGCTCAGTGGAATTTTCTTATTGGTTGGAAAAACTATAAATAATTGTATTATTTTTTGTTTTTTGTTTTAGCTCACAGAGAGGAAAATTCTACCGAGCGGTCCCCCCTCCCAGCGGGAGGGGGTTAGGCGGTCCCTGAGCGGTTGATGAGCTTGTCGAATTATGTCGAAGGGGGAGGGAGAGATCGTGAACCTAAAAATAGCCTGACAAATATTCCTTGAAAAAAGTTCAAACTGCACACCTTAAAGTAAAGCCCGATATTTTTTATCAGAAATTACCTTATATAACAGATTGATTTGTAGGTCGGGTTACGCTTTCTGCGAATTTTCGCATAAGGCACTAATTCCTTCGGTGATGGATTTGAAACTATTCCAGAAGAAGAAGGATTTTATTTGCTCGCAACTCCCTTATGTTTCTTCATCATCATATAGAGGCAATTGAGTAAAACCGGTGATTTTAATAGTACCACCTAATTGGCTGCGGAAACTACGGACATCTAAATTGGTTATCACAAGATATTCTTTAGCGGTTTTTACCGCGTTTAAAAAATCCATTAGGTTTTTTGAATTAGTTTCAAATTTCATGGTTTGAACCATTAATACCCAATCACCAGTGAAAAAGGCTTCTGGGCGTTCCAGTGATTTAAAGCCCATGCCACTACTTTTGGCTAGTTGAGTGACTAATTCTTGCATTTTGACGCTGACTAATTCGCGGTTATCACCGGGTAATAAGCCGGCTTGAATTTTATCGCGCTCTTGTTTGATGTCTCGATTGGTGTTTTCCCAAAATTCTACTTTTTTGCCGAGTTTTTCGTACCGCTCAATATCACGTTGTAATTTCTCAAGCGATTGGCGGTAATCTTTATAATAATCATAAGCCATTGGACCAAATTGAAACGGCAACATGTAGCCGATAAATATAAATAGTCCAAGGCGTAAAAGTCGTTTTTCACTTTTTGTCACGTTAATTCAGTTATCAGTTATCAGTTATCAGTTATCAGTTATCAGTTATCAGTTATCAGTTATCAATTTTACTTATAATTTTTTGATTATTTTTAAAGGGCGAATACGTCGGTTCGCCCTCAAAAGCTAAAGCTTTGAATTCCAACCTCATGTTTTGGAGTTCAAAGCTTTAGCTTTGGGCTGGGATGGTGAAAATTAGGTTCTTTATTGAATCAAAAGTTGATTTCATTTTTATTCCGCTTTATGAAAAACAATAAGTTGTTGATGCTTTTTTCATTAACAATTAACCATTAACCATTAACCATTTTCACCACTCCAGCTTTGGGCTATTTTACACCTAATTTTACCGATCGTTCTTCTCGCTGTTGCGCTTCACGTGCCAACTCATCTGTGGTTTGGGTACACTCTTGCCAACCTTGCGTATGTTGTATCACTAAGTCTAACAAAGCTTGTATATGTTCAGCATTGTCATTTAAGGCCGATATATAATGAAATTCTTGACCACCCGCCGCTAAAAATAATTCACGATTTTGTTGATTGATTTCCTCTAACGTTTCTAAACAATCTGCCGCAAAACCCGGACAAATCACATCCACTCTTTTTGTGCCGCCTTTGCCTAATTCGGTTAAAGTGTGATCGGTATAAGGCTTTAACCATTCTTCTCGTCCAAACCGTGATTGAAAGACGACTTGCCATTTTTCTGCTGATAAATCCAATTGTTCTGCGACTAAGCGTGCTGTTTTATGACATTCACAATGATAAGGATCACCGGCTAAAAAAAAGCGTTTGGGTATGCCATGAAAGGAAAATAATAATTTACCAGGTGTTCCAGATTTGGCCCAATGATTTTTAATCTGTGTCACTAATGCACTGATATAGGTGGGTTGATCCGGATAGTGCGAAATAAAACGGATATCGGGTAACCAACGCCAACGTTTTAATACATTTGCAATCGCATCAAAAGTTGAGCCAGTTGTTGGCGCAGAATATTGGGGATAGAGTGGCAAAATTAAAATACGTTGGGCATTGGCTTGGCGCAATTGTTCTAAACCGGTTGCGATTGATGGATTACCATAACGCATACCAATCGCAATTTTTAGTGGACCGGCAAAATGAGTATCGACGGCTTGTTGCAGGGCTTTTTGTTGGGTATGGCTAATTTTTAATAACGGCGAGCCGGTATCCGTCCAAATTTTTTGATACTTTTGTGCTGAACGGCGTGGACGCACACGCAAAATAATGCCATGTAAAATGAGCCACCATAACCAACGTGGCATTTCGGTAATTCTTGGATCGGCTAAAAATTCACCTAAATAGTCACGTAATGCCGCTGGCGTTGGTGCATCGGGTGTTCCTAAATTGACTAATAAAATCCCGGTAGTTGGTAAAGTATTATGAGTATATGTAGAAGTGTTGTAAATTGTCATCTTTGGTTTTCAATATCATTGTTTCAAAATAAAATAGATTTTCAGAAAAATAATTTCCTTTTTTAATCTCACGCAAAGTCGCAAAGGAAATACTTAGCGGCTTTGCGTCTTTGTACGCTTTCGTAGCGAAGTGATTATATCAGAAGCGAGTGGCGGATTTTGTTCTACTTGGAAATGAAAAAAAATTTGCTATTTTTTTTGAGTGGTATTTGGTATTAATATGTAAACTACTTAAAAAGTTGGGATTAGGAAAATTTTGAAATTTTGGTTATGTTATTTCCAGTTCCGCCAAAATAACTATAAATAAAATAGGTGTATTAACCCATTTTTTTCTTAAAAATCCAAAGAGTGGCACTAACTTTTAATTTGAATATAAAGGAAAAATTTATTGAGTAGGGTTACAGGGAATATGGCAATGTAGCCAATTGAGTACAACGAAACGAAGTAACGAAGCGAAGCGAGATCATTTGAAAAGCAAACAACGAATAAAAAAAGCCCTTCCATCGTGATGATCGGAGGGCCTTTTTTTTGGTTAGGTGCCATTTCGATTTAGTACAACGGCTCAGAGGATTGAACGGATTGATGATTGAGTACAACGAAACGAAGTAACGAAGTTCATTTGAAAAGCAAACAGTGATATTTGGAGGAAGTTGTCATTGATTGATCGTCACATAACGAAGTTACTTCGTTAAACGTCACTTCGTTCTGTAGCGACGATCAATGACAAACTCTAATGAATGGAAAAAACTGAACAGAATTTCAATAAAAACATATAAACTTGAATATTAAACGACACGTTATATTTATATCATTATCGATTTAGCACTACCTGGTATGGTAGTTTTTATACAAAATATTATTTAATCAAAGGGATGGCGTTTTATAATCGTTTCGTTACGATCCGCACCGGTTGATATAATATCAATCGGAATTTCAAGTACGCTTTCGAGTTTTTCTAAGTAAGTACGAGCGTTAACGGGTAATTCATCATATTGACGTATACCAGCAGTTGATTCTTGCCAGCCTGGCATCTCAATATAAATAGGTTCACAACGCGCAAAGGCATCTGCCCCATTGGGTGGTGTATTTAAAGTTTGCCCTTGATAGTTATAGCCGACACATAAGCGGACGGTTTCTAAGCCGTCAAGTACGTCGAGTTTGGTAATACAAAGGCCGGTAAGACTGTTGACAATACCGGCGCGTCGCAAGGCAATCATATCAATCCAACCACAGCGGCGAGGACGGCCAGTAGTGGCACCAAATTCGTGGCCTTTGCTGGCTAAATGTTTGCCAGCATCGTCAAAGAGTTCAGTTGGAAATGGTCCTGAACCAACGCGGGTTGTGTAGGCTTTGGTGATACCCAAAATGTAGTTCAAATTGCCAGGACCAATACCACTGCCAGTTGCTGCACCGCCAGCAGTGGTGTTAGAAGAGGTGACGTAAGGATAAGTACCTTGATCGATATCTAATAATGTACCTTGTGCGCCTTCAAGCAGGACATTTTTACCTTTGGCTTTTAATTGGCTGAGTAATTCTGGAATATCTGCGATCATTGGTGCTAAAATCTTGGCTATCGTCAAGGTTTCATCCAAAATTTTCTGAAAATCTGCCGGTTCTGCCTTAAAGTAGTGCTGTAAGGCAAAGTTGTGATAATCCACGACTTCACGCAATTTAGCGGTAAATAGTTCTGGTTCCAATAAATCGCTCATGCGAAGACTTCGGCGAGCCACTTTATCTTCGTAAGCTGGGCCAATACCCCGACCGGTGGTTCCGATTTTGCTTTTACCACGAGCAAGCTCGCGAGCTTGATCAAGGGCTATATGATAGGGCAATAGTAAAGGGCAAGCGTCACTGATTCGCAAACGCTCACGCACTGGTACGCCCTTAGCTTCAAGCATATTAATTTCTTCAAGCAAGGCTGTGGGTGACAGCACGACACCATTACCAATTAAACATTCTACACCTTCACGTAAAATGCCAGATGGAATAAGATGTAAAATCGTTTTTTGGCCGTCGATAACCAACGTATGCCCAGCATTATGCCCACCTTGAAAACGAACCACCGCAGTCGCACGTTCTGTCAATAAATCTACAATTTTGCCCTTACCTTCATCGCCCCATTGGGTACCGATGACCACAACATTTTTACCCATAATATCTTCTCAGATTATCACTTCAATTATCAGTTATCAGTTATCAGTTACCAGTTATCAGTTATCAGTTATCAGTTATCAGTTATCATCCATTATGAGTTATCCATATTTAATCGTTACACAATATTTCTTCAAACACCAAAATAATTTTGGGAATCAATAAATCGAAATAACAAAATAACATGGGTTTTATGCGTTTTTTTCTTTGTGCATAATGAGTTGATAACTGATAACTGGTAACTGATAACTGATAACTGATAACTGATAACTGGTAACTGATAACTGGTAACTGAAAACTGGTTAATGTATTAAATATAAGAGTATCAGGCCAAATACCATGCTTGATAAGCCAATCGCACGTAAAGTGTCATTATCTATTTCGCTGACTGTTCGCAAAGTCTTTTTCCAGCCGTTTGGATTGAGAAAGGGCATAATCCCTTCAATAACTAAAACTAAAGCGATGGCAGCTCCAAAGTCTTCCCACATCATACTAATTTACGCCCGTTTCATTTTTTTCAGGTTCTTCCTGTTGAAGTGTTTCTACCTCTTTGACTTGTGAAGAGCTTTCTTCTTGAGACGTTATTACCTCTTTCTCTTCAGAGGTGTTTTCTTCTGGTGTTGTGATGCTCTCTTTCTCTTCAGAAGCGGCGGTATTATCTTTAGCAGTTTCTTCTTCTGACGTTGTTACCTCTTTCTCTTCAGAGGTGTTTTCTTCTGGTGTTGTGATGCTCTCTTTCTCTTCAGAGGTGGCGGTGTCTTTGACGGTGTCTTCTTCTGACGTTGTTACCTCTTTCTCTTCAGAGGTGCTTTCTTCTGGTATTGTGATTACCTCTTTTTCTTCAGAGGCGGCAGTGTCTTTGGCGGTTTCTTCTTCTGACGTTGTTACCTCTTTTTCTTCAGAGGTGCTTTCTTCAGACAAGTTTGTCTCTTCCCTTTCAGTGCCGGTTTTCTCTTCAGAGACTTTTACCACTTTTTCTTCGGAGACTATTTCCTCTGAAGTTACCTCTGTTGTCTGAGAAACGTTGTTTTCTTGAGACGTTTTTGCTTCAATTTCTTCTGATTGTGCCGGTGGAAAAACCGGTGTCATCACATTTTTACCATTCAAATCATTAAAATAATTGAAGAAATCAGAATCAGGTTGAATAACCAACAGGTCATTACGATTACTGAAGCTGGTCTTGTAGGCATTGAGACTGCGGTATAACGCATAAAATTCCGCATGTTGGGTGTAAGCTTGGGCATAAATATTAGTGGTCTTTCCATCACCTTCACCACGAATTCTTTCCGCATCACGTTCTGCTTTAGCAACCATTTCAACGCTTTTACGATCAGCACCGGCCTTGATACGTACAGCTTCTGCCTCACCCTGAGAACGCAATTGTCTAGCATCTCGTTCCCGTTCTGCTTCCATACGACGATATACAGAAGTACTGACTTCTGTCGGTAATTCAATCCGCTTAATACGAACATCAATGATGCTAATACCAAATTTGGTCGCACGTTCACTGGCTTTTTCAGTAATGATGTCCATGATTTCTGAGCGATCACCTGAAACGACTTCTTGAATGGTGCGTTTACCAAATTCACTGCGTAACCCATCGGCAATGACTTCTGCTAAACGTCGTCCGGCTCGTTGTGGATTACCACCGACAGATTTAAAATAAGTCACTACATCGACAATTCGCCATTTAATAAAAGAATCAACAATTAAGTTTTTCTTTTCACTTGTTAAAAAATGTTCTGGCGGTGCATCAAGTGTTTGAATGCGTTTATCAAATTTGCGTATTTGGATAATAAAGGGTACTTTAAAATGCAAGCCCGGATCAAAATCACCACTGACGACTTTCCCAAAACGCAACATTAACGCAAGCTCGGTTTGTTTAACAGTAAACATGGCCATTAAGCCTACGAGCAATAAAACCACCATAAAAAAGCTTATTATCATTTTACCAGCTGCCATTATCGTCCTCCTCTGCTGCGTAAATCATTGGAACGAGAATCTTCACTACCTGAGAGTTGAGAGGCAGATGACGATGAACCTGGCATTTTAGTGCTTGATTGATCGGTTGTGGTTGTACCAAGAAGCCGATCTAATGGTAATACCATCAAATTATTGCCACTTTGTATATCTATCAGCACTTTGCTGCTATTAGATAATACTGATTCCATTGTTTCCAAATATAAACGTTGACGGGTAATTGCAGGTGCTTTTTCGTATTCCCTTAGAACACTTAAAAAGCGTTTAGTTTCACCTGTTGCTCGTTCCACCATTTGGGATTTATAAGCTTCTGCTTCTTCACGGAGTCTACCAGCAATACCGCCGGCTTGTTCGATAACTTCATTAGAATAAGCATAGGCTTTATTTTTACTCCGTTCTTCATCTTCACGGGCTTTGATCACATCTGCAAAAGCGGCTTGGACAGCAGCCGGTGGTTGTGCATTTTGCATGTTGACACCGACTACCATTAAACCGGTTTCGTAACGATCCACAATGTCTTGAATCAACACTTTGGTATCAGCAGCCACCCGGGTGCGTTCACTGGTTAAAACAGCATTCATTTCACTAGTACCTACAACTTCACGTAGGGAACTTTCTGTCGCTTGATGTAAGGTGTTATCAGGATCACGTACATTAAATAAGTAATCCTTAACATCAATGACCCGGTATTGCACTACCAATTCAATTTCGACAATATTTTCATCTTGGGTCAACATCAACGCTTTGTGATTAATGGCCCGCACTTGTTCAACATTGATTTTTTCCACTTGTTCAATAGGATAAGGGAAATGCCAATTTAAACCTTGTTCAGTCGTTTCTTCATAACGCCCAAATTGTGTGACAACACCAAGTTCCGCCGGTTGTATCGTATAAATACCAAATAGGCACCAAATAAAAATAAGGATAAGGCCAATGAAGCCTATTGCAGACCAACTCAGGGAGTCTCCACCATTCCCATCGTTTTTATTACTTCCACCACTATTATTACTACCACCATCTCCACCAAACAAGCTACCTAGCTTGTCGCCCATTTTTTTGACAATTTCATCTAAATCGGGTGGTCCTTGTTCTTCTTTACGGCGACCCCAAGGGTCTTTTCCGTTACCACCACCTGGTTCATTCCAAGCCATGTAAGCTCCTTACAGCAAAATTAAAATTAACAACCCCACTTCGGGGTATATTTTTGTTTGAGAGTTTTTTTGATGTTTATGCGCTTTTTCGTCCAAAATTTATTTTGGATTCTTAAGAACTCAGGATTTAATAACAGACGAAACTATACTGTTCGCCTTTGAATTTTGTGAAAATCTAAAATGTCGAAGAAATCCGATTTCTTGAAGAAATCAGATTTCTCTTGATTCAAAAATTTCACTGATTTGAAGTACGCTCAGTATAAAGCTGACTGGTTTTTAAAACCGGTCAGGTTTGAGCATTCAAATTTTGGAAGTTATAAAATCCTGAGTCCTAAACAGCTCAAAATAAATTTTGGACTCCAAACTCAAGTTTGGACTCCAAACCAAACTGTTCTTATTCCGGTCCCATTTCCCCTATTTCATTTTCACTTTCAATCAGTTGTAATCTGGAATCTGTTTTGGTTAATTGAATCAGATATTGCGCTGGTATTTGTATTTCTAATAGACTGTCACCATTGTCGGCGTATTGTTCATGCAATACATTCACTTTAGCAAATAGTAAGGCCCGTAAATCACCGGCACTGGTTGGTACTCGCACCCATTTATGTATGATTTCTTGATTCAGTTGTTTTGCCAATACGTCATCAAGTAAATCAATACCAGCACCACTGACCGCTGACAGCCAAATTTTGGGGATTTTACCTTCTCCTCCAGGTTCATAGCGTGGCGGACAGTGGTCTAAACAGTCAATCTTATTATAAATGATGATTTGTGGTACAGAAGCGGCCCCTATATCGGTCAACACTTGATTGACTTGTTCAATACGCAATAGTCGCTCTTGATCACTAGCATCAACAATATGTAATAATAATGTGGCTTGACAGGTTTCCTCTAAAGTGGCATGAAATGCCGCTACAAGTTCATGGGGTAGTTGTTGGATAAAACCAACCGTGTCTGCCAAAATAAATGTGGTCTTATTAGACAAAGTTACCCGGCGCAATGTCGCATCTAGGGTAGCAAATAATTGGTCAGCGACAAATACTTTTGCTTTTGTCAGGCGATTGAATAAAGTGGATTTTCCGGCATTGGTATACCCTACCAATGATACCACCGGTAGCCCGGCACGACGACGGGCCATCCTACTTAATTCACGTTGTTGACTCACTTTGGATAGACGTTTATTAATGGATTTAATGCGCCCTGCAATTAAACGACGATCAGTTTCTAATTGAGTTTCACCAGGACCACGCAATCCAATACCGCCTTTTTGCCGTTCCAAATGTGTCCATCCACGCACCAAGCGTGTTGAAAGATGTTTGAGTTGGGCCAATTCGACTTGTAATTTCCCTTCAAAAGAACGGGCCCGCCCGGCAAAAATATCCAAAATCACCCCGGTGCGTGAAAGTACACGACATTTGAGTGCTTGTTCTAAATTACGCTCTTGTGCGGGTGTTAACGTATGATTAAATAGAACGACCTCTGCTTTTAATTCTTGGACTAAAGCCTCAATTTCAGAAAGTTTACCACGCCCAACAAAGGAATGAGGATCAGGCATATTGACTCGCCCGGTGACTTTAGCCACTATTATCGCATCCGCCGATTGGGCCAATTGGGCAAATTCTTCTAAATCGGCTTGCTCTGCAAAATGGGTGATGATTATTGATACTAAAATAGCGTGTTCACCACGCTGTGGCCGTTCAAACATGAGCGCGTTCCTTCAAATCATGTCTATTAGTGAATATCGCAAAAAACTTTTTTTGAATGGCGAATGGTTTGGCTTTCTTAAAAAATATTGGCTTAAAATCTATAGCTTCTGTCATTCTTTCTTTGTAAAATCCCCTCCATTCTATTATATAGAAGTAGAGAATATTTTTAATGAACAACATCATCTTAACCATTACCGTTTTTTAATTTTTTTAATATTTAAAAAACTCTGAATGAAGAATATCTATATCGTATCCTAATGAATGAGAATTTCATAATTTAAACCAAACCTGCCAGGTATTATGTAGGTAAACAAAAGTATTTTAACTTTTCTAAAAATACTATTTCTTTAAGAAATAGCATTTTTCACTTCTCCAAAATGTTAAAAGATTTCTGTGTACCTACATAAAAATCTGGCAGGTTTAACATATTATTTCTTTTAAGAAATAGTATTTGTTAAAAATCTTTGTTTCAAAACACGTATTTTATTTGCTGCCTTGTCCCTTAAAATCTCATTCCTTAATATATTCTTTATTTCGATCTCATCTACATGAGTGGTAAATTTTTTGAAAACCTAAATCTCCCCTTTTTCAAATAGGGAATTTAGCAACACTTTTGCCTGAAAAGTATTTTTTGCCAAACAAAATTTTTTTGAATAACGATATTCGGCATTCGTCTGATGTAAATATGAATAGCGAATAATTTAATTTTTTAATCATTTACTGATTTTACTGAAAACTCCAGAGAACTTTTTTGCGTATAGTATTTTCAAAGATTTACGTGGATAAGCTCAACTAAAAATCAAATACTTACAGAGTTCTCCGGAGTTTTCAGGATTTTATTGCTATTCGCTATCCACCTTCAACGAATCAATTAAGGCGATTTCCCAGAAATAAATATACCGAAAATCGTTGCCTGAGCTTTAAAAGGCAACCGCAATAACAACTGCCTTCTCTTCAACAAGCCCAGGACACCGCGACAAGCTCAGGCAGCGATATAATCTTTTCTAGAAATCACCTAAGCATTTTGCAATTTTTTCCCAATACTAATTTTATTCGCTTGATGGTAAGGGTGCCGGTGAGGGTGCCGGTGTTTCATTTTCAACCAGTGGGTCCATTTTTACCGCACGAGACGGCACAATGGTAGAAACAGCATGTTTATAGACTAATTGACTCACTGTATTTTTAAGTAAAATCACAAATTGGTCAAATGATTCAACATGTCCTTGTAATTTAATGCCATTCACTAAATAAATTGAAACGGGTATACGATCCCGGCGTAACACATTCAAAAAAGGGTCTTGTAAGGTTTGCCCTTTACTCATAAAGTTATTCTCCGTATTATTTGTTCAGTAACTTCCTAGCCTCAAAATTGTTTTGCCAAAAGTAACTTTAAATAAAATATTTTACACTTAAGCTTTGACACTTAATAGTTTTGAGACAAATTATGTTTTTTTTCTAGCAATTTCAACACCTGTTGAGCCAAATCAGGCTCATCACTGTCAAACCAATCAGCATCTGTTTGAGTACGCAACCAAGTCATTTGTCGTTTAGCTAATTGTCGAGTGGCAATAATTGCTTTTTCAGGCAAATTGTCGTACAACAATTCGCCGGCTAAATAATGCCAAATTTGACGATAGCCAACGCAACGCATAGCCGGCAAATCGGGATTGAGATCGCCCTGTTCAAATAAACGACGGACTTCTTCAATAAATCCTTGTTCAAGCATGGTGTGAAAACGTTGTGCTATTTTAGCATGTAAAACACTCCGTTCTGTCGGCGCAATAACTAATTTGATAATAGATTCGTTCCAGGGTTGAGGTGGAGCTTTGGCATACCATGTACTCATGGTTTGCCCAGATTCTTCATAAATTTCCAATGCTCGCCCGATACGTTGTGCATCATTGGGGTGAATACGTTGTGCGGTTTGTGGATCGATTTTGGCGAGACGTTGGTGCAAAGCTGACCAACCGATTTGTTCAGCCTCATTTTTTAGGTGTTGTCGCACTTGGGGATTAGCCGAGGGTAGTGTGGATAATCCTTGTTGCAAGCTATGAAAATAGAGCATAGTTCCCCCCACCAATAATGGAATACGCCCCGCAGATTTTATCGTTTGAATTTCAGTTTGGGCCTCTCGACAAAATTGTCCGACTGAATAAGATTCTGAAGGATCGCGGATATTAATTAAGCGATGGGGTGCTTTTTCTAAAATTAAAGGCGAGGGTTTAGCGGTACCTATATCCATTCCTCGATAAATCATTGCCGAATCGACACTGATGATATCGCAAGGAAAATGTTTGACGAGGTACACGGCTAAATCGGTTTTACCCGATGCTGTTGGACCCATTAAAAAAATACTGGGAAGGGACATATATAATTGTTAATTGTTAATTGTTAATTGTTAATTGTTAATTGTTAATTAATTGTTAAATAAGTTATTGAAAAATTATAAGACAAAAATGAATGATTTGCTCTATTTCTACTCATTAATTTTTTAACGGTTTTCATTAAAGATGATAAAGATGAAAATTTGAATTCTTAATTAATTGCTATTGGAGTCCAAAAATTATTTTGGATTGTTTTATACTCTAATTATGAGGATCAATTGCGCTTTAAGCCAGGTGGACAAACTTTAACAGGAATTTCAATAAAAACCCCTAAAAGTGGCAACTCGTTTATGAATTGACAATAATAATAAATTATAAGATTTTTTTCACTCTCCTAATTATTTTCAATAATTTACAATATAATTGCTATTTTTGGATAAAAAATTAAAACTTCAACATCAACTCTATTATTTTGCAATTCCCAATTCCCAATTAAACAAAAGATTATCTAAAAATGTTAAAACATAATTTAGTAGTCAGTTTTTGTAGTCTTTTTTTTGTGTATACAACACAAGCCATTACGCCAGAAGAATTAGGTCAAGCTAACTATGTCGCAGGACAATTTGAACAAGCGATACATCATTGGCAAACAACTCTTGATTTTGAACACCATAAACCACCGCAACGTATTGATATTATGATAAAATTAAGTCAATCTTATCAAGCGTTAGGATTATCTCAACGAGCATTGACTATTTTGTCACAAGCAGAATTATTGGTTGATAAATTACCAATTCAATCGCTTTCAAAAAACGATGCGTTGATACTCACTAAATTGTTTTTAATCAAAAGCGATATTTCCTTGGCTACAAAAAAAGATGTACAAGCCCGTTTTTATGCTGATAAAAGTTTAGAATTTTTGCCAACCCCAGCCCCAAATTTAATTCATGCCGCTATTTTAAATAATTTAGGCAATGTGTTAACCGTTGAAGCCTACTATGCAAACGCGGTGAAAACTTATGTCGAGGCGATGGAATTGGCACAATTGGCTGATAATGCTTTATTAAGTGGACAGGTATTAACTAATATGGCTTATGCTTATTCTAAAAATGGACAATGGCATCAGGCTATCAAGACATTATTAAAAGCCAAACAACAATTTGATTTGTTGGAAATAAATTATGCTAAAGCTTATGGACTAATCAGTGTTGGTGAACTCGCTCTTCGATTTTTAAGTGCTAAACCTCAAATCCAACATTCCAAATTTAACCGCAAAAATTTTGCTTATCAAGTTTTAAGTATCGCTATCACGATAGCCAAAGATATCGACAACCCACGTCTTATTTCTTATGCTTACGGTTTTTTAGGACAATTATATAATCTTGAACAACGTTATGAAGAAGCCTTAGCCTTAACTCGACAAGCCATTTTTTACGCTAAACTTGACACAATGTCTTTTTTCAGTGAACAAAATCAAGCCTCCGAAATTCTTTATCGTTGGCAATGGCAACTTGGGCGACTTTTTAAAGCACTTCATAAAAATGATGAAGCGATTAGTGCTTATCGAAGTGCTGTTACCAGTTTACAACCCATTCGCCAGGAATTGACGATTGGTTACCGCCGCACCGAGCAATCTTTTCGTGAACGAATTGGACCCGTTTATTTTGAATTAGCTGACTTATTATTACAACGTGCAAAAAAAATCCGTCATCCAAAGAGTCAAGATAAAATTCGTGATTTGAAAGAAGCCCTTGATACCATAGAATTATTTAAAACGGCAGAATTACAAGACTATTTTCAAGACGAATGCCTCATTCAATCTCAATCCAAACAAACACTATTAGACAATATAGCACCTCATACAGCTGTCATTTATCCTATTTTATTACCAGAACGCGTCGTCATTTTATTAAGTTTGCAAAATCGCATCCAACAATTTAGCGTTCCTATTACTGCCAATCAAATGAAAGATGAAGTTAACGAATTTCGTTTTGAATTGGAAGCAGACGATACCGTTTTTTTTATGGAGTATGCCAAACGTCTATATCAGTGGCTGATAGAACCCTTGTCAATATCACTGGCGGCTCACGATATAGATACACTTATCATAGTGCCTGATGGTGTTTTACGAACGATTCCTTTTGCGGCTTTACACGATGGGCAACAATTCTTGATTAAAAAATATGCTTTGGTTACTAGCCCTGGTTTAACGTTAACAGAATCCAAAACCAGTCGCCGTAATGGGACTAAAATTCTGCTGAATGGATTATCAAAAGGTGTGCAAGACTATTCTGCCCTATCTTATGTCCGTGATGAAATCAAAAATATTAGCCAATTTTATCCAGCTAAAAATAGGACGCAATTATTGGATCAGAATTTTACCGTGAATAATTTTGCGGAGGCTTTAAAAACAGATGTTTACTCCATACTGCATATTGCGTCACACGGTCAATTTGATAGTAATTCGCAAAAAACCTTTTTACTCACTTATGATGGCAAAATCACCGTTGATCAATTAGAGGCATTGATTAGGTTGAGTAAACGTCGTCAAGAACCGATGGAATTATTGACAT
>Ga0233403_10000070_pt1 | contig 40988 bp, 38 predicted proteins | sample Na_oxic_1_MG_FD_179866 | JGI IMG/M metagenome (GOLD analysis project Ga0233403, IMG submission 179866) | Seawater microbial communities from Saanich Inlet, British Columbia, Canada - Na_oxic_1_MG | ecosystem: Environmental > Aquatic > Marine > Inlet | place: Canada: British Columbia | collected...
GGCCGCGGGGTGGGGGGGCGGGCGGGGCGGCGAGACCGTGCGTACCTCAGGGGCCGCGCAACCGTGGGAAGAGCCAGGACGCGTTCTCGCAGAGGGGTGGGCGCGCCGTGCACAGGAAAGAGGGAGAGAGAGAGAGAGAGAAGAGGGGGGGTGGAGAACACGGAGAAGAACGAGGCGGCGAGACCGCGCGGACCCGGCCCAGAGGGGGTGATAGCCCCTAAGTGGGCGAGGCGAGCAAGGCGAGTCACTGTTATTTTTTCATAAAAAAAATGGCGCCCGGGGAGAACCCCCGGACGCCGCGCCAACCGTGTTCCGGTTAGCAGTTGCCGAGTTTCCAACTCGCGACATCAGCAACCAACTGGCGGCCGATCTTGTCAGCGCGGGCCCGGTCCTGGGCCGAGTCTCCAAACTGTGCCGAGTTGAACCGCGACTCTTCCGACTGACACTCGCGCGTGTGGTCCAGGACCTCCGTGATGGCGTTCAGTCCGCGCCACACGGTGCCTTCTCCTCCGTGCACCTGGACGCCGCGCCCGTTGCGCCACGCCTCAACACAGGAGTCAACGATGCGCTGGTACTTGGGCTGCCCGTACTTGTCCGGGTCCAGGTCAGGCAGTTGGAATACCGCCTGTGCCATCTTGATCATGCCGTCCAGGTTCATGCCAGTTTCTTGCATGGCTTGCCACGCCGCGAGGTTCTCCGTGAATCCCTCCGTGCTGGCCTTGATCAGGGCACGCGCTTGATCCAGGCGACTGTTGACGCCTGAGGTGTGCTTCATGGACAGGCCACGCGCCTTACCCGCGTTGGTCGCCATGGTGAGAGTGTTTTGGCAAACCACGCGGATACCCGTGGGGAGAATCCGCACCGCCGCGCTCCCGTCATGTGAGGTGGTCAGGAGGAGGTGTTGTTCAACGGTGTCGTCCTGTTGAACCTCGCCGGACCCGCTGGCCTTGGCCAGGATCCACACGCGCTTGCCTCCGTGGATCGCCCCGGCTGCCTCCAGGTGCGCGACTCCCTCGTCCAGAAACGGTTGAAAGAAGTTGAACGCGGCCGCATTCGACAGTGGCGTGTACTCACTCCCGACAACTCCCAGGCGCCTGCCGTTGTCCGACCGGAGAATCTGCTGACTCTCCGCGTCCAGGTAACGGCCGTCAAACTTCACACCTTCGACACCGATCGCCGCGCGCTCCAGGGCCGCGCGGAGTTTGGCGTTCTTGTCCAGTGATTCGTTAACGGGGACAGGTGTCCCGTCCACACCGAAGATCCACTCTGAACCGTCAGGCGCAACCTGGACCGTGCTGTTGTCCGGCGCGCTCCCCAAGTCAGCGCACATGGGGACAGTAACGGGTTCCCAATCCAGGCCCGCCAGTCGGATCCCTTCTTCAATCGTGGGGGGCGCGTCGAGCACCGTCCCAATCTTGTGCCATGCTGGAGTATGCGTAAAGAACGCATCTCCGTGTGATTCAATACCGTGCGACATGGTAGCCGCCTTTCCTGTGTTGGGTTGACGGGATTGTCAACCTGCCTCAATGGTACAGGACCTGACGGCCCTGTCTAGGCCTGTCCCGGGTTTATCTAAGAGAAAATGTGGCGCCATTCGGAGACTGATATTGATCGGAGAATGGGACAGAGAGAGAGAGAGAGGCCCCGGATCGGGCGCCGAGGTCGGACCTGCCCGGCCCGCCGCGAGGCCGGGGGGGCCAAGCCATCAGGGTGATAGCCCCTTATTGGGCAAAAAAAAGTGGGCCGCCATGTCGGAGCATGGCGACCCTTCGCGGACAGGAGTCGGCCTAGTTGTCGACGTGGTTTTGGATCATGTCGTCGATTTGCTTCCTGTTGAAGTCTCTGAAGACCGGAGAGTACAACCGCAGACGGTTCACCAGTCGGTCGATGTCTTCATTGAGTTGAGTCTCGACAGCATTCTGCATGTCGTTACCCGTGACAGGTTCCAAACCCGGACGATCTGCTGCTGGCATGTCTTCGTCGTTCTGCACTGCAATCATGAATTCAAGACTCATGGCCTCACGCGTGCAGTTGACCACTTCGAGCGAGTATCGCTTCCATCGCTCCTGTTGCGCGCTGGTCATGTTGGTCCAGATCGTGGTAATGGGGTCTCGTGACATTTTATGTCCTGTTCTTTTCGAGTCTGTCGCGCTGGCGGCACCATTGCCGCCAGCGCATCCTATTGTCTCGTTACGAGCGCAGCAGTCGGTCGAGTACACCTTCCACTTTGGTCAACTGCGCTCCGACCTCGTCAATTTCGGATTCGATCCCATCCACAGCGGTGGATGCGTCTGCTGCACTCTCCTGCGCGGCGTCTGCTGCGCTGGTAGCATCGGAGTAGTCGATCCCGGTCAACCGTTCTAATGCTTTGGCTACCACGATGGCCATGCCTTCGATCTCACTGCGAGAGTCCAGACATTCCTGATTCTGGCATGTCTCCTCCGGTCCGCCAGCATTGGTTTCCAATGCTTCCCGAATGATCGTACAGATCATGTCAACTTGTTCCGCGCTCAGTCTCATAGCAAAACTCCTGTCAATCGGTTGGCACCATTGCCAACACAATCAAAGTTACTGGACCCTGGTCGGGGTGTCAATACCCTATTTTGAAGATTGACCCTGATTTTTCGGAGACTCCGCGAGCACCATCGGATCACCCCTAGGGGATCCACCGATTGCATCTGGAGTATCGCGAGGAGATCGACCAGGCCCCCAGGCCCCCCGGCCCCCCCGCGGGGGAGGGCCCACGATCATAGGTCCCCATGCAAAAATATTTTCAGGATTTTCGACAACCCCCTTGCCTGTTTACTGGTGTTGTGAAGAATACGGGTAGGACAACTCTGTATTGGCCCTGTTAGCGCCGAGCCTATACGGAGCCCTACTCCGCAGCCCTGAGAGGGACAACTGCAACCGCTGCTCTGGCGCGTAAGTAGTTTCTTTTTAGGACAAGGAGTTCCCTTATGGCAAGTGGAACCTATGGCGGCTGGCCTATAACTGGTGCTTTACCTCCAGTGGCTGGCGCGGCGGAGCATGGTTATGCCCGTTGGATTGCCCAAAAGTTCATTGACACTCTCTACCTCAAGGCAATGCAAACGGAATCCGATCTGGAGCGTTTGGTTGGCCGTGAGGACATTGACGGCAACCCCATTCTGATTGATGCGCTCAAGCCGATCACCACAACGGCGGCCCAAATCGCCGCTGACACCGCGGGCACTTTTGGCACCTTGACTACTGAAGGTTTGAGAAAGGACAGGGCTCGCTTTGCGCTCCTCAAAGAGGCTGGGATCCCCACGGAGCAGCGTCAAATGCTGCCAGCGTTCTTCGATTACATGTTCTATGTGGACCCACGGGACAAGGCTGCACTCAACCGCAAGTTTGATCCGACAGGTCAGTTCCTCACAGCCGTTCTTGCTTCGTTCAACATCCGCAAGGACGCTGTGATTCTGGGTGCGCTCGACTCCAATGTCACCGTTATGAACAATGATGACGGTCAACAGACTGGATCAGCCACCACTTTCGCCAATGACGGCGGAACTGATGTGGCCCTCGCGTTTGGTGCTAAAGGGTATGATATTTCGACTGGTGCTACCTACGACATGCGCACAACAGGGGCCTCTGAGTCTCCCACATTGGCGTCCGGCGACATCTTGTCTGGCCTGGGCCTCACGGTCAAAAAACTCATCGAGGCTCGCAGGGCTCTCCATGCCAGCAATGCCATGTACTCAGGCTCAAAGCCGATTTGCGTCATGCACCCACAGCAGTTGCACCAGTTGTTGGCGAACGAAGATTCGGTCGTCAATGCTGACTACAATGCCGTGAAGCCGTTGGTGACTGGCGAGATCAGTCAGTTCCTGGGCATGGACATTGTGGTGACGAACAGCATTCCGACTTTGGCTAATACGAATGTTGACCTCATTGGAGGCGCGAGCGTCGAAGTGATCGCTGACGGGCAATATGCCTATGTGTTCATGCCGGACACCCTGTACTACGGGAGCAGTGGCGTGGAGACCAAGGTGGACATCCTCCCCGAAAAGGGCCACACCATGCAGGTTGCGTCTTACATGCATTCCGGCGCTGTGCGTCTTGACGGTGCGAAGGTTGTTCGCATTGCTTGTTCCGACACGGATCAAGTTGTGGCCTCCAACTAATGAGTGGTAAGACGAGTTACTTATCGACTGAGATGTTAAAGGTGCTGCGGGGGGACTCACCCGCCACCTACACTCAGACCTATGCAACTCTCTTTACTACGGCCCCGACTTCGGACTCACCGGGCGGGGTTGCTGCTAGTGTTGAGTGGTCACCTACAACTGCCAGGATTATGGTAAGTTCAGATGGTGCCACTCAACCCTACTGGCTTCCAACCGAGACCACGACTGACGGGGCTCAGGTCAGGAATGTGGGCAAGATTGAATGGCCAACGATCGCAGGCCTTTCGGGTAGCGTGACCATTGTCGCGGTGGGAATATACACAGACAGTAGCGGGGGGAGTCTTCTCTATTGGCGAGATTTAGTAGAGCCAAGGCTTGTGAACAATGGGGACACAATCCTGTTCATGCACAACACTTTTAAGGTTACGGAGCAATAAAATGAATGGACAACACGCCGGGTCGTCAGACGACATGGCTTTACGGGTCGGACGATCTTCTGACGCTGAGTCCGACCTTAAGGTGTCGGGTTGGTTTACCGTTACCCACACTTCGGCAAAAACTGGAGAAGAGACCGACCACAGCGGCAAGAACTTTCTTACCCGGGACGGTTTGGCATGCTTGCACTCCGGCCTCAACCCGGGAGTCACGGGGTTCCCTGCGGCAACTGCCGGAAACACGAACTGTGGGATTTGGCTCTCTGGCGTGGACACTGCAATCACCGCCGGGATTGATGCGTTAGTAGGGACCTATACCCAAACCGCTACTCCAGTAGGTACTACAGGGGATGTGATTGGTCCTTGGACAAATACGGCTCTTGGGAATGGAACAACAAGCACTCCAGATTCCTCGGTTTCGATGTTCTTCAAGTCGTCTGCTGGTGGTGACCCTGGGACTGACCCCGTGGACATTTTCGACGCTGCATCCTCCGATGTGGCGGCAATGGCAACCTCTATCGCAACGATTACGGTGAAAAACCTCGGGGCAACGCAACGGACAGTGGATGCTATTTTCATTGCCGATTGTAGTGGCACTGCTGGGGCAACCGTCAAGTTGCTTGCTGGTCGGGCAAGTGCTTCTGCTGGTAATGGCGACATGACCCCAGTGATCATGAACCAAAACGACACCCTTGCGATTGACTACACGATCACGATAACTGCAACTTAGTAGCACAGTTTCCTTCTTGGGGGGCGGATTTTCGGGCTCCCGTCCCCCTTCTAAGGAGGCTCGATGGCGACAAAGACCTTCCTTTGGACTTTGGACGGCTCTAGTTCAGATGCTCTCACAGGCCCTTCCCTGAGCACTTTATTTGCTTCGGGTGTCAGCATACATCGAGTTCGTGCCAAGAAGTCCTCTTCTGGTGGCAGTTTCAAGTTCAATCTAGAATGCTCCGCTGACAAGAGCGGTATGTACGCTGGGGTTGAACTCATGCACGACTTCAATCCTATTAATCTAGTGAATGAACTAACTGACGGAGACGACCTTGTAGATATACCGAACTCTATTACGGGGGTCAGTAATGTCTCAGATGTCGGTAACGAGCCGGAGTGGGTAGACAATGGTGACTTCATTAGCGGGCCAACGGTAGATTTCCTGACTGGTGGTGGGGACAGACGGGTAGTTCTAGGGGCTCCGGTCCCGTCCTTTGCTGCGGGGGAGCCGTTTTCTATTGCCGTGGTTATTGACAATGGCAACAACAGCAACCGCCCCTTTGTCGGTAGCGATGTGGGGAGTGGGACATACGCATCAATGTACGGCAATGCGGGCAGCCGCAATATGAAGATGCAGGATGAGTCAGGGAATGTCATCCAAACAGCCTCTAACAGTAGCACGAACTTCAAAAACAAAGACATACACACCGCCGTGAGGTTGTCGAATAATCGTGTTAGTTGTTGGCGGCGTGGCGGCAAGATTATTGATGCTTCCGCCCTTTCCGGGACCTTCTCCCCTTCAGTTATTGGTAATGCTCAAGAAGGTAGTTCTTGGAATGGCCAACAAGCAAACATAACACGGGTGCTTATTTCTGATTACGATTGGACTGATACAGATCGTGAGGATGTTGAGGCATGGCTTGCTTGGGAGTACGGGCTACAAACAAGCGGCAACTCCTATCTGCCCAGCACCCATTATGGCTACCAATCAGACCCCCGCTCTTCCAAGACGCAAGCACTTACAGCAGATGCTGACCTGAGTTCCTTGGGGGCGGACACATGGAGCGGTTACTACGCAGTGAGTACCACAACGATATCCGGCCAAGTCGATGTTTTTGTGAAGGAAGCCTATAAGGCTGGTGAAGTCACTATTGAGTTTACGGTGAGTTACTAATGGCTATATCAGTTGTAACCCCCTCACTTGCTAATGTTACTGGCAGGGCTGGCCTTACTGGCGGATTTCCCGGGGGTATATCTGCTGATGCAACTTTTGAACTCGATCTAGACTGCCAAGTGGGCGACCTTGTGTTGGTCACTTATGGACTCAAAAGAAATCCTACTGGAACGACTGACAGCACCCCTATGGAGGGGACTGGCAAGGGGATTACTTCAGGTACGGCGAGTAGGCAAACCCTATCGTCCTTTCGGTGGGATCTTGCTGGGACGGATTTCCCCCACGAATACACCCCTACAGGGGCAGGCAATAGGCGTTGCTTCATAGGGGCATACCTCTTCGTCGTTACCGCCGCTGATCTCACGGGCAGCAATCTGGTCATAAAGTATAACTCTGTAAACAACCACCGTTGCAATGCGGCAATTTACGCGTTCCGTGGGGCCGATGTCAGTGCTGCCGCAATGACTAACTATATTGACGACCAGATGCCAGAGACTGAGTTGGGTGTCAGTGCTACAAGTTCCAGCGTCATGGCCTGGAGGCCGCCAACAGTAACTTTGATGTCCACCACTTGGTATTCCGCGAACATTACTGGCGAACACCAAATAGTGGCTGTTGGATTATGCCATAGGGGTGGTGGTTGGGATGCTCCAGACCCGCCCGTGACAAATTGGTCGAGCCTGTTTAGCGGCCCGGAACTTAATGGTGGCGGCCAATCCCATGTAGCGATCACCCGCAACTTTGCCTCGTTTGCTGCCACTGAAATGGACAGCCTTTCGACCGACGATACTGCTTCTGGCAACATAATGAATTACAGCCACTGGTTGGTCCTAGAGCCAGCGGCGGGGACCAATGCCTGGACCAGAACCTTTGAAGACACATCAAATTCCTCAAGCACCAAGACCTTCACAGAAGACACTTTTGCCCACACCGCAGACTTCAAAGAGTTTTCTAACGCCTCAAGCACCAAGACATTCACAGAGGACACCTTTGCTCACGCCGTAGACCTCAATGACTTCTCCAACGCTTCAAGCGCTAAGACATTCACAGAAGACGCACTTACTCACACAAGATCTTTTGGTGCCACAGCGGATTCTTCGGGAGATCGCACCTTCACCTCGGTTGGAGTCCATACCCGACCGTTCACAGACGGCTCAACCGCTTCCGAGGATTTCACCCTCGTAGAGGACGCACTTGCCCACACCAGAGACCTCACTGCGACCGTCAACGCTTCAGCCACCAAGACATTCACAGAGGACGCTCTTTCCCACACAAGATCTTTCGCCGCCACAGCGGACTCTGCGGGCGACCGCACTTTCACATCAGTCGGGTCTCACGCCAGAGATTTTGCTGCCACCGCAGATGCTTCAAGCACTAAGATTTTCACAGAGGATGCACTTGCCCATGCTGTAGATTTCAAAGAGTTTTTCAACGCTTCAAGCGCTAAGACCTTCACAGAAGACGCGCTTACCCACACCGTAGACTTCAAAGAGTTTTCTAACGCCTCTTCCACCCGAGTCTTTACTTCGGTCGGGATTCACGCTAGAGATTTTGCCGCCACAGCAGACTCCTCAGCCACCAAGACATTCACAGAAGACGCACTTACTCACACGAGATCTTTCGTTGCCACAGCGGACTCATCAGCCCCCCGGACATTCACAGAGGACGCTCTTTCCCACACGAGGTCCTTTGCCGCCACAGCAGACTCGTCAGATCCCAGAACCTTTACTTCGGTCGGGGTCCACACTAGAGACTTCACAGCCACCGCAGATTCCTCAGACCCTAGAACATTCACAGAGGACGCTCTTTCCCACACGAGGTCCTTTGCCGCCACAGCAGATTCGTCAGACTCTAGAACCTTCACAGAAGACGCACTTGCTCACACTGTAGACTTTAAGGATTTCTCTAACGCCGCATGTATTAAGACATTCACAGAAGACGCACTGGCTCACACCGTAGACTTCAAAGAATTCTCTAACGCCGCATGTATTAAGACCTTCACAGAAGATGCACTTACCCACACCAGATCTTTCGTTGCCACAGCGGACTCATCAGACCCTAGAACATTCACCACTACGGGAGTCCACGCTAGGGACTTCGCCGCCACAGCAGTCTCATCAGATCCTAGAACCTTCACAGAAGACGCTCTTGCCCATACGAGAGATTTCGCCGCCCTTGCAGATTCCTCAGAGATTCGGACCTTCACCACTACGGGAGTCCACGCCAGAGATTTCGCCGCCACAGCAGACTCGTCAGACCCTAGAACATTCACGGAAGACACCTTTGCCCACACCGTAGACTTCCAAGAGTTTTCTAACGCTTCAGGCACTAAGACATTCACAGAGGACGCACTTACTCATACCAGCCGCCCTTCAGACCCTGCAAGTGCTCAAGACGACAGAACCTTTACTCATACGCCAAGTACAACGGTCCACACTAGGGACTTTAAGGAGTTTGCCGGGTCGGCGGACACTCCAACCTTCACAGAGGATGTCCTTGCCCACGCCATAGACTTCAAGGAGTTTTCTAACGCTTCTACCGTGAAGGCGTTTGTCGAGGCCGATGAGCCAACAAACCACCTTCGGCCCCAAGCCGATAGGATTGAAACGACAGCCGAGCCGACCTTTACTTATGTAGAGTATGTCTCCGTAGCGTGGACATTTGAGGCGTTTGACGGAGGTGATTCCGGGGACTCGCAAAACCTTGGCAGGTCGATCTCGATACTCACCTCAGGCTCGACAATTGACGATTATGAACCAATCCACTTCTCGTCTCGGGTATTTGAGGACGGGGGGTCTGGAGCAGACGACATAACAGCATCGTATGTTTATGCGGACTCTGCCAATGCCACAGATGCTGTTGTTTTCCATTTGACAATCGTGTTAACATCCGAAATGCTCGGAAAAGGTATATTAGTGGGTGGGTCTCCTCCTTCCCTGCTAATGGAGAGGGAAGCCTTGGCTCTCTTAGAGATCTACAATACAACCTTGAACGCCCTGGGCGTGGGGACTCTTAGCGATTTGGACGATACCAGCCCCCAGGCCACAATCCTGAACAATGTCTGGGCTTCGTTCCGGATGCAGTTCCTTGCGGACTACTCGTGGAATGGGGCAAAGAAGAGTGTTGCCCTTTCTCGATTACAGGATTATCTGGATGTTGATGTCACCCCCCCAGGGCGGTGGTCATACGCTTACGCTCTGCCAGAGGACTATTTGAGGGTTCTGCGTATAAATGGACATGAACGATACAACGCCACTCAGTCGCACCTACAAAATGCCTTTGAGATCGAAGTGATAAATTATGCGAACGCATTGGCGACTACATTAGATAAGCGGTGCCTCCTGACAGACGAGTCCGGGGCTATCAACCTGGAGTATATCTTTGATCCAGGAGACAATGGGATTGACCTCTTGGGGGCTAAAACAACCCATGCCTTAGGGTTGTCCTTCGCTCATTATGTAGCACGGAACTTTGGCAAAACTCCACAAGAGATCGTAGTCCTTGCAGATGACTCGCGCAGAGCGATCTCTGATGCGAAGGGCGTGGACGGACAAGAGAAGACACAAAGGCTTCGCCCTGACATGAACATTCTTGAAAGTAGGTCCTGGTGGCGTGGTTAAACTACCCTGACTTCAGGATGGGTGTCTTGGACAGGGGGACTCGCCTTCAGCCGGAGATTGCCCTGAGGTCGTGTGCCTCGGCTTCTGATGTCTTCATAGACACTCGTGGGTCTATATACCGAAGACCTGGATTTGAAGACCAGGGAGTTCAGTTAGAAGACGAGTTCGTGACCGTTCCGTATTACACGGAAGAGGAAACTTACTTATTCGTCATTTCGCATGGCTGTCATCTTTTTGCGTCTTCAGACGCTGGGGCTGGTAACGACTCAGGGGAATCTGCTCACACTGGCGGGGGGTCTGGTAGTCAGACTTGGCCCACAGGGACGGGAAGCCCGTTATCTAGTTTGACTCAGTTTACCGGGAAGATGTTCCTCTACAAGGTTGACCAGACTGACGCTGAATCGGGGCTCGTCAGCGTTGGCTTTGTGACTCAGCAGCACTGGGCCACCGCAGAAAACGATTACTTATTTGGCCACGCACATACAATCCGAAGGGGGCAGGGGGCTTTAGTTGGGGGAACTGACTTTGCTGTCGTGGACTTGACCCACTACCTCCACCCGTGGACGGCAGAGCAGTGTAAGGGAATCCAATACGCCCAGCATGGTAGCAAACTTTACTTGTTCATTCCTGGCTTCCCTTCTATTGAGATACAAAAATCAGATCGAAAACACTCAAGCATTAGGGCCCCTTATATATCCACTGAAGCCCCCCACGCTTCGAGATACCAAGACTCCTCTACGGAATATGGCCATGCTTGGGGGAAATCTGGCAGTACCGGAGGAGAAGCCTGGGACTTTGCTGTGGATGTGTTGGAACCGGAGTTGGCCAGGAGGGCCAGCCCCCCATTGAATCTATTGCTAACCACTGCGACTGAACTGGTGGCCAGCGATGATTTCTTCACAAGCGAGATGGAGGGTGGGTTCATCTCTTACGGGTCCGCACAGATCAATGCTTCAGATCCAACCGAGCCCGGAGACTGGCTCTTTGGTGGCGTACTTCTGAAGATAATGAATGTGCATAGCACCAGGGTCGCTCAGGTTGCTGGTGTGGAGACTCCTGGCTCGTCAGGGGCTTCTGGGTCTGGGGACCTAGTTGCAGAAGCGTATACCACTGGCGGGGATATTTATGACTACAAAAGCCCTGGCACGGACAAGGCCCTAGTCGCCGGGGATGCTTCGACGATGACCAGCAGCATGTTAGGTGACTGGGCTGGTCCCTGGGTAAGAACCAAAGGGATGATCAAAGAAACCTCTGCTACAACACTTACGGGGATAACCGTTGTTCCTGCAAGTCTTACAGAAGGAGTGGCGGGATCGCCTCATCACGGCTGGGATTCTATTGCAGGTTACGATAGTGCTGAAAGAGTTACTGCCGGAATAGGCAAGCCTAACGGCCAGTTCTATTACACTTGTGATACAGACTCCGTTATGGGTGTGGAGTTCTCTACCCACTTGGCCCTTGATGAAAAGGATGTTGGTTCTTTAGTCCTTGTCAGGCAGGGCACTACTAATGACTGGCTTTTTTACTTGCATAATGTTACTGACACTTCGGGTGGGTATGACTTTTCAGGGACTCTGAGATACCATCTCCAGTTACAAACCACCGCCAACCCTGCGACATTTGCTAGGATCAATTCTGGGGCGTATGCGGCAGACATCACTCCAACCGATGGTGCGGAACTTGCCCTTTTCAAAGTAAAGTCTCCGTATGTTGCGATAGGGTGTACTGGCTGGAACTCAGATCCCACCACGACAGCGGGCCAAACCTACAAAGCCACAATCCATGTCAATGACTCTCAGTTCTTCCCGGCAAACTTGCATACAGGGAACAGGCCGATCAAGCGTGGGGGCGTGAAGCGTGGGTACACAACTGGCACGGACGGGCTGCCCACAACCACGGTGGATGAAAATCTTGAAGCCCCGCTAATGGGGGGGGCAAGTGTTTTCTTCAGGAATGGGGTGTTCAGGCCAACTGCCCGGGTTAGTTCTGTTTGCTATGAGGGCTACTGGGAAAGTCCCCCGTCAACGGCCTCGCCACAGGGCTTTGTGTCCTTTGGCTCCGGCGGGTCTTCTGGATTTGCTTCATGTGGTGTGCAGCATCAGGGCCGTCTCGTTGTGGGCGGCTTTAGTGGGGCATTCGAGGATGCCTTAGTCTTCAGCACTACTAACCAACCACGCCGGATGATGTCCCCTCATATTGACTCTGCCGACGATGCGTTTGCCCTTCAGTTGGGCCAAACCACAGAAGAGCAAGTGAACTGGATGGGTTCTACCCAGGTGGGGATTGTGGCAGGGGGCCGCACTGGGGAATATCTTGTTCGGGGTGAGCCTATTTCAGCAATGAAGGTTGCCTTCCAGAGGATCTCTTCAGTTGGTGGGACGAACATTCGTCCAACCTTAACAGACAGTGAGATTGTTTTCGTTTGCCGAGGTAAGGGTGCCCTTGGTGGGGTGCAGATAAAGGAGGGAGCGGATGCGGCCACCTTCTCTGCTAGGTTGTCCGACAGGGCCTCCTCCTTGTTCACGAACTCCATCGTGCAGAGCGGATATGTGTACTCGCCCCATCCTACATTCTTCTTCTTGATGAGTAATGGCTCCATGCTGGCATTTACCCGGGACCAGTCGGTTGGGGGCTTCACCACACTGTCTCATGCCAATGGAACCATAAAGAGCCTGTCTTCTGCTGTTCGTTCCGCCAAGTTGACGGACTCTCTGTTTTGCTGTGTTGAGAGAACCGTTAATGGGAGTCCGGTTTATCGTCTTGAGCGTTTGAACTTCGCAACCATACTAGATTCTCAAAGATGCACCACTCAGTATCGGGTGGCCAGTTATGGCGGAGAGACGGATGTCGATGCCATTGCTACTAACGCTGAAGGTCTGCCAACTAAGTTAGTTTGGCTCAATCCGTGGGCTGGCCAAACTCTAGATGTTGTCACTGTGGATTCTTCCGGGGTTTCGACATACAGGGGCACTCAGGCCGTGCAATCCCGAACAATGACCGATGGGATCACTCTGGAATACTACATATCTCTGGTGGGCATGGGCCTTACTGAGGTTCCTGCGAAGATCATTACTGGGTTTGGATTTGATGGGGCGTTTGAGCCCTCGTCCATTACTCCGACTCCGGGATACATCTGTTCCTACACAAGTGGGATTATGCTCGGGGAAAATATCACCGGGTTGACAATCAATAAAGGGGCCGTTGTTAAGACCAATTTGAATGTCCCGCCGGAATCCGTGGGTGGCTGGATCAGTGTCTATAACTTGGGCCACTTCAGCCGGGACGCTGGCCCTCTGTTTACTTTGAATGGACCTTTCCGATCAACGATACAATCCCTGTCGGCCCAAGTAGAGAGCAAGGAATAGTGTAATGAGCACTGAAGATGTGTCTGATTTCGCGAGTGGGTATGCGACTACATTCGCCCCCGCGTTGACAAGTGCCTACGCCGCAGGGCTCACAGGCGCCACAGCCTTCAGCACCGCGTTTGCTGCTGCTGGCCCGGTCGGCCTTGTTCTGGGGGCACTCTCCGCCTTGTCTGGCCGCAGTAAGCGGAGAAGGGCACGGCGGGCAGCGGCGAAGAAACTCGCCCAACAGAGAGTCGAGAGTCGTGGAGCGGCTCGGGGGATTGGGCGGCAGGGCCAACAAGCAGTGGGAGGGGTGGTGGCTAGTGCTACCCAATTCGGCGGAACTCTGTCGGCTGGAATGTCGCAAGGAGTTATGGGCAATGTATTCCTGGAGCAGCAACGGACAATGCAGCGGGTAGGCTTGTCTGTCCAGAGCATGGCGAAGGCGCGTGACAAGGCCCTGAGGAGGAAAGCCCTCAGGAAGGGATTGGGGCAGCAGCGGTTCAGGGGCAGCCAGGGTCAACATCCAGATAATCCTGTAACCAGGATGACCAACGCCACAGCACAGAAAGAGTGGGTATAGGATGCCAATCATTGAGGTCGGCGCGCCAAAGTTGGGCATGAGTGGGGGCGGGTTTATCGACCCACGCCAAGCCGTGGAAGACGCCATAAAGAACGAATCAGAGGCAGGTCTTCTAAAGGCTGTCTCTTCAGTGCTAGGGGCGGTGTTCTCTGGTACTCAAAAGTTTGAAGCCAAACAACGCGCGGACACTGTGGATGTGGCCCAAGCACAGATCAATCAGCACATAGGGCTTGTCAAGCAGGGGTATCCAAAAGACAAGGCCGTTGACTACTTGGTTTCCGGGGAGTGGGCGCCTAAGGGTTTTCAAGAGAATCAGCCTAAAATGTTTCAAAGGCTAATGGACGCTGGGGTTGGTCGAGTAGACCCAGCAATCGTTAGTTACGAGCATTCTAAAGAACTCGACATTCTGAGAATGCGGACTACTGCCAATAGGAAAAACCTAACCGACTTGCTGGAGCAAACAGAAGTGCCGGAACAGGCCTCAGTGATTAAAGACTTCATGGGCGGCCTAACGGACGAAGGTCGTGAGTCGATAGAACCTTTCGTTGATTCGATCGTCCAGTCAGCAGCGATTAGTCGTCAAGTAGGAGACCGGGCCCGTACACGCGCAACGGTTCTCGACAGCGCAAGCCTCAGGGTTACTAGCCATTCGATTGGTTTGCTGGACGGCTTTGCCAAAGGTACTGCCTCTTTTGAAGGTGGGGATCTCGACACATTCGTTAATGACCATCTTGCGGCAGCCATGAGTGCTGGTGGAACGCTCAAAAACATGGACTCAAAAGCAGCATTAGAAAAACATGCAAGAAAACGGTTGGCCTGGACCCATGCCACATTAAAGGGGTGGGCAGACGGCGAGGTTTCAAAGCAGGCGCAGTCAGAGTTCGTAATCAAGTTCAATGCACTCCAGACGGCGTTCGAGGGGGTCCGGATGGGATCTCGCGGCACTATAGATTCAGCGCATTCCACTTTGCAGTCGGTGCTTTCGGACCCGTACTGGGCTCCTGGGGTAGGGAAGGGGAATAATCAGGCTGCTTATGCTAACCGTGAATCCACTCGCGCAAACTACGAAGAACAAGCCCGTGACTTGATGGAGTCGAAGAAGGCTGCCTGGGCTAATGCCACGGAAGCGGACATAGCGTGGGAAACGGCCAAGCAAGACATCCTGACCAATTTGCCGCCAGAGATCACCGGGTTACTGAGTGAGGAAGACGGGATCGAGCAGTTTGTCGCTGAGGCTATGGACTGGGCCAGTAAACGATCATGGAATCAGAAATCTGGTCAGGCGTGGTTGTCGTCGGGAGATATCAAGGTCGATGAGTTGGTGGGGGTCTTAGCCTACGCGGGGAACGAACAGCGTAAAGCGGCCCAGAAGGGGGCCGAGGCCGCGGCGTCTAGGGAACTGGTCCGAGGTGCGGGAGCGGCTGGCCAGCGGTTACTAGGCAGTTTGCTAAACGACCCAGACGACCCAGATGCGACCATCGGGGTGTCCACTTCCATAGCAGCGGATGTCAATGTCTATACTCAATTCGCAGAAACGAATCCCAGCAAGAGTGATCTGAGTAGTTACCGGCAGGGTGTCGCGGCCGCTTACAAGACAGCCATCGAGGAGTCGGTCCCCAAACTAATAGCCTCCGGGCAGATTGTTCTGCCTGAAGGGGAGACCGTCCAGCAGTTTTTAGAATCAATCGCTATGCAGATGTCGGAGGGCCTTCGAGAGATTTCCTCAACGGAGAGTATTGGAACCCCAGCGGTAACCAAGGCGATAGCAAACCTCAGCGCCATGCACGACCAGCACCTCCAGAAGACCTTAGGCCGCCGCACACCCTCCTCCTTTCTTAAGGCTGTGGCGCGGGAGATCGACGATAGTGTCTGGGAGGCCGTCTCCCAGCATCAAGAGCGTCAAGTTACTTCTGGGGCAGTAAGCCGCCCCTTCTCTCTCGGCGGGACCGCCTTGGGGAGGTTGCGGGACGCCGCGGAGTTCAGGGTGGAGGGCGGAGAGGAGCCGGGTGGCGTCCCCATCCCTGCTGACACATTAGCGGGATGGCAGAACCTTGCCGATGGCATCAATAGATACGAGGCGGGTCTCAGAGAGTTAGTGAACAACCCCGGAAGGGTGTACCAAACTGGTGGGGATTCCGACTTGAAGTCTGCCTACCTGGACCGTGTAGGGACAGCAAGTACGAGTGTCGCGGTGAAGGACGCCATAAACTTGGCTCGCGGTCAACTGCCCTCGACAACACAGTCGTCCGCGGCGTGGATCGCCGAACTTGATGGTGCTGAGATCTCTATGGGCACTGATCAGGACGGCAACGATGTGAAAGTCCCGCTGAGTCGATTCATTAGTTTTTCGGCAAACCAGTCCTCGAAGGCGCTCGTGACCGCCGTAAGGTCTGGCAACACCAGTAGCGCCAAGAACGATGTTAACGACTTCCTACACAGTCAAAGACAGAGTATGCGATCTCGTCGCACTGCGGGGGTGGTTGGTGGCGCGGGGGTTGCCGTATACGGTGCCGGTGAGTTTGTGGAAGACCAGATAATGATAGCGACAATGGAGCAGGCGATGTCTGGCCTTGAAGGGGTCAATACTCCTCACGCGGTCTCTGCAAGAGCGGGCATGATGGATTTCCTTGCAAAACTAAAAGACACCTCAGTAATGCACTTCCACGACACTAAGTCTTTGGCTGGTGTGTTGGTAGGCCAAACCGCTTCAGTGCTTTCAAGGTTGCCGGAAGCCCTCCAAGTAGGGGAGGCATTCCCTGACTCAACAGATTGGGATGATGCCAAGTATCAACAGAAAACTGGGGTAGCGGCTCTCTTGAAACAGTATGGCATTCCCGGGATTTCAGACACGGTGACAAATGGGGAGCCTGTGCGGTCGGCCAGTGGCCAAGCGAGGCAGATGGTGCAACTGATATCGGCAGTCTCTCATGGGGCATACGACACTTGGCCTGACCACATGAAGGAGCAGGGCTGGCTTGAAGCCCAGACGAGTAAACTTGTTTATGATATGCAGCAGATGCAGAAAACGGGAATGCTCGAAGGGGATGTGAATGGAGCCCTCGACCATGTAGTGAGGGGTGTGCTCGATCGCGTGAATGGGATTCCCACCCTACAGAACCATCCCGACTGGCTGAATATGTCCGTGGAGGACATGATGGAGCACCAACAGAACGCATTGAGAGTTACTTCGGAGTATCTTTCCCAGACCTACGCTGATGTGCACATTGGGCCTGTACAAGTGGCGCGTGGTCAGGAAACCACTCTATTGACTCACGCGCTCCTTGGTGGACGCCGACCTCTCAAGGTCCAGGTTGACGACATTGTTGATAGGGATGGACGCTTATTCCCTTCAGGGCGTTATTACGATGAAGGCACCGGGGAGATGGTAGAGTTTGACGCTTATTCGGCGTACATGGACGAACTTGAACAGAACCAAGATGCTGACCCGATGAACTTTGGCGCGGCGGGCGGGGTGACCTTCACCGTGGCTCCAGCGCCACCCGAGGATCCAGCGCCACCCGAGGATCCTGCCCAATCACCCGCAGAGCAGGCTGCTCAGGCTGAGAAAAATGAAGCCGTGAGACTTGCTAAAGAAGCCGTTAAGCAGGACCCTGAGTCAGAGGAGGCAAAAGCGACTCTTAAACTAACCGAAGAGACACCTTTGGGAGTATTCAAGGTTGCGGAGCCTCCCGAGGAGGAGCCTTCCTCGTTCCAGATCACTGACGAGGACCCGGCGTTGCCTGAGCCTGTCGAGGAAGAGGCTGGAGTTCCTAAGGTGAAACAGGCCGCTAGGGCTTTTGCCAGTCTGAGTTCGGTACTCACGGGGCCTCTTATTAAAGAGTCTTTCCAAGATGTGGGTCCCATCCGCAGCATACTTAAGACACATGGCTTGCCCATAGGTATCTCTAGGGCCTTTAGCCCTGACGCCAGATCAATGGGCACCTGGGAGAGTATCTGGGAGTTTGGCCCGTATGACGCTGCCTGGATTGATCCGGAATGGCATAAGGGTGCATTCCTCTACCGGACAGCCGAACTCGATAAAGCGGACTTGCCTTTCACGAGTCAATACCTTTCCGGGGCAAGTCGGATAGCCGCGACCGAAAAACTTTCTCCGACCACTCACGAAGAGTTACGGCCACTCTGGGAGCGTATTCACGCTGAAAGAACCGATGCCGGTGGGAATGCGGAAGGGCGAGGGTATGACTTGCCGGGCAGGGTGCCTCTATTGGGAATACCTGCCGGGGAGATGGTTAAAGGGTCGGCCGCAGCCGCAGCGGGCGGCGCTACAGTTTATGGGTTGGCCGCTGGTAGCCCGCTGGGCCCGGTCTCTGCTGGCATTGCTGGAGGAGTTGCGGGAGTTACTACTTATGTTGGCGCCTCATTCCTGCCTCAATCCACATTAAAAGAAGCCAATGCCCAATACGATCCTGGGAGCATAACGCCAGCCGAGGTTCGCTTAATGGTTGGATTTCTGTCCGTGTATGGGTCGTGGGATCGTAAACGGATGGACAATCTCAAGTTTCGACAAGCACTCACCCCTTACGACATCAAATATATGGACGATGGACATCGGTTGGCAAGGGCGGCGTTGACCGCCTTGACCGCAAGCAATAGCCCCTCCATGCATATCGAGGCACTCAAGAATGACTGATGAAATTGATTGGGACAAGTTAGTCGGGCGATCTCTGCCGACAGGGCCTCCCGGGACTGAGGACCTGACCGTGCGGGGTAAGTATCATGTAGGTGCTTGGACTTCTGCTGGCATGCGTAGGCGCGACCAGGAACTTCAACATCTATTTGGAATGAACCGTACCGAAGGTGGGCTTACCGGGCTGGCGGCTGCTGCTGCAAACCTCGGCCTTTCTGGCGCTCAACTTTTAGGGACCATTGCCTCAGCAGGTCAGTGGGATACTTCTGTCGATTTGCCAGATCTACTGCTCAACGAAGATCAAGGCGAGCGGTGGAGCCAGCAAAACCCTACCGATTTCAGGCTTCGTGCTGGCAAGATCCGAGGCGCTGAACTGGTCGCATACACTGCAAGTGTCGGTGACGGGGATGGTGACCCATTCCTTCGCGCATACCAAATAGATGGCAAATTCACAAGGACCGAAATCGGGCCGGACGGGAAACGCCGCGCATTCATTACTTGGGATGCTCTCCCTGCAAATAAGCGGCGCCTATTCCAAGAGAATGTGAAGACGCCAAGAGAGGCTTTGCAGTTTTTCGAGAGCATGTCTGGCGAATATTGGAAGCAAAACCTCATCCAGCAGCACAATCTGGGTTTCTGGTCTTCCATGTCCAACGAACTTGTCGCCATGGGTGGTCAGCAAGAGTATTTCGCAGAGGATATTGCGTTGTTTTCGTTTTTTAATGCTGGCCGGAGAGTCATGCGGATTGGGAAGACAGCGCTTGAACTCAGTCGTGTCCCCGTGGCATTCAAAGCGGCCAGTGATGGTTCCAGGGTTCTACTCAAGGGTGCGGAGGCCACTGCCGCTGTGGCCGCGGGGCAGGCGACTATGCTGGCTCGGGGGGGGCGTGCCTTGCACAACCTTGGCCTCGGCAGTGGGGCAGCAGCCAGACTACGGGAAGCCAATCACCCTGGTCAAATGCTGTGGAGGCAGCAATTGGCGGCTGGTGGCATGTTTGTCGGCATAGACCAAGCACGGGTCCAGACGATGACCATGCAAAAGAACCTACTGCTTGATAGAGAAGAGATTGGAAAGTATATCGCTTTCTCTGCTGCGTATGGCTTGGTGGGGTCTTCGCTTGTTCGTTGGCAGGTAAACTCGATGCATAAGACTTCCCAAACGGCTCGCCATGTCAGGACTTGGGAACGGTTATACGCCGAACGGCTTGACGAGATGGCTTCAGAGTTCGGGCTGCCGTCCCGGGCAAACCTTCCCGACGAGATGGCTCTCGACGAGGCTAAACGGCTATTACGCGACATGGAGAATGACGGGTTTTCAGAGTTTGGCGAGCAGTCCAAGATGTCGGTTGCTAAATGGCTCATGGGGAGAGTCTTTAGGTATGCCGATACGATCGCCGAGGGGAGCCCTAGCCCAGTCTTTAAGCAGTTCATCCGGGATTCTTCAGACAGCATGGCTGGGGCGAAGAGCGGTGGCAAGGGTTCGTTCGTTGCCGCCAAACAAGGCTATGAGACGAGCAATGATGCCGTTGGGACCACGATTAAAGACTTGGTTGCTGATTCCGGGGGCCAGATGATACCAGGGTCTAGAGAGATGGAGGGCATGGCCTCTCACCACCAGGGGATGCGGGTCATCGTCGGGGAGATCGCTACTGACCACAATATCCTAGAGGAACAGATCGAGGTCGCGGTGCGTAAGTATGCTGACGAACTTGAGTGGCCGATTGCGGACTCCCAGGTGTCGGCCATCGTGAAGTCTGTGCGTATTTTCCGAGACAGACTCAACGAGAGCGTGGGCATGATGTTCGCCGCCGGGGGAGTGAACAAGAACTTTGTTGACCCAAACAATTACCACGCCGTTCGCCTTTGGCTTCTCGACAGTATTGACGCAAGGCCAGCAGCATGGCAAGAGTTGTTGAAATCTTCGCTTATCGAGCAAGGGATAGAACGCGAGTTGGCATTCCTGAGCAAGCAGAAAGGCGAGCCAGTTCTGCTTACAGATTTAGACGATGCCGCCGTCACGGCTTTGCGGGAACGGCTAGCGATTGGCACCCCGGCAGTGGCGGCTACTGCTGATGTGCCTGCACAGGCGGCCCGCAAGGGAGCAATACGAGACGCTGAAGAAATCTCTGGCAGCCTGACAGGTGTAGACCTTAACAGGTCTAGCCCTCACGGAATGGAGGGGACCTCCGCCCACCGCTCGCGTGGAATCAAAATGGCCAGCGACTATGAGACTCGGTGGACAAACCCGGAGACGGGGCTTGAGGAGACGATCCGGGCGAGCGAGTTCATTAATAATGACCCACTTCACATCCTTGAGCATTTGACCAAGAAAATGGGGCCAGCATTATTTTCAGCCGTGGAGAACACAGAGCCCTTCGTTAAGGACTTGCTGCTCGCTGCCTCGGAACACTTCAACGCGGGCAACTTTTCCGCGGCCCACAACCACATGGTCGCAGCGCAGATAGCCGAAATACTAAGCAATACAGGTCAGTCGGACAGGCTCCTGGTCTTCAAGAAAAACCTTGAAGTTCTTGGCGGCCTTGCCGTGGAACACCAACAAGTCCTTGGGGACTCTGCCGCATGGTTGGCCATCGGCCGGGACTTCGGGGAAGTCGCTGGCGAGAGCGTAAGACTTCATCCTCAAACTGAGGGGTATCGGTCCGCGGAGGCCCTCCTGTTGGATATCCTGGAGGGGAACACGGGGTCCGCTGCTCACACTGCGCGGATTGAAAAAGCCAAGAGACTTCAAAGGCTTAGGGCAGAACAATACGACACTGCGAGGTATGCGGACGAGGCTGACCGTTGGGGGGGCATTGCAGACGATATGCCCCCGGAGTTGGACGAGTTAGTGCTGGGAAGGGCTCTGTCCGTCCCTGGAGCAGAACTTGCGGCAGCCCACCCGGTCGTCGGCGGTGCAGCACAGCCAAAGGCAATCCCTAGCGGATCCACCCCGTTAAAGGAGGTCGAAAATGCCTTGGAGGCCAAGGGGGCTGTTAAGGTAGGCCAGCATTGGATGTTGCCAACCGAAGATCTCGGAGCGGCGGCACCTGTAAAGCCTCAGCCGGTTAAGGCCGAGGTAACTAAGCCATTCAAGAAACTCGACAATACCGATGACGACATGTTTCCTGTTTATGAAGGGGAAATCGACGGGGTTCCGGTTCGCATTGTCCGTGACGAGGACGCCTCTGGCGCGACCCTGTTTGTTATAGACTCCGACTCTGTGACTATGCCAACAGGCGGCACGCATTGGGCTCGTCAAAATCAGGAGCAGCAGTTACATCTGGGAAGTTCGCTGAATGACTCTATTGAGGAAGTCCAACAGAAGATAAGGGCTAAGGATTTCCCCTTTGACTCTGAGGGGGGGTTTGGCGCGAAGTTTGAGCAGGAAGCCCCGACTACTGCTGGCCATGTCATGCTGGAGTTGGGCGAGAGGGACGGAAGGGTTCACCTTGATTACATCCATATCGTGGAGGAACTCAGGCGGAAGGGTCATGCGAGCAGGGCCTTGGACATTATCTCCGAAGTGGCTGACGAGTATGGATTCCCACTCCACCTAACAGTGGACGACAGGGCAACCTCAAAAGTAGCACTGAGGAAGTTCTACAAGGGTCATGGGTTTGCACTGAAGAAGAAGTCCAATGACATGGTTAGAACTCCCTTCGAGGGTGTGAAGACTCCTAGCGGTAACAAGTTTGACGATGTTCCTACTGAGAGTTATGGAGACAATAGAGGGCCAAACTCCTTTGGAAATCCCAGAGAACGGCAGCAAATAATCACCACGGGTAACGAAGACGGGCCCCCCGAGGTCCTGGCGGCTGCCGCTGACTTCGAGGAGTATGCCCTAACGACACAGCCCGGGCCGCTGCCTGTGAATACTGGAGACCTGCCCAAGATCAGGGTGAAGCGCGCTGAGGGGGGACAAACGGGAGTTGGCCGGGGCGTCTGGACCAAAAGGGAAGTGCTTGCCGCTCGGGAGGCTGCCCATACGCTCTATTTCTACTTATCGAAAGAAGTCAGGAAGAGGTTCTCCGATCTCATAGGCGAGAGTGTCGTCCCTCTGTCCCATTCAGGGCTTGGCCACGCAGTTCCCAAGGAAGCCAGGAACACGAGCGAAGCATTCATGGAGGGGATAGTCAGGTGGATGGCGGGCGACGAAGAGTTGTTAGGCTTTGCAGAACACGCGACAGACCTCCCGGCCCTGAAAGCGTTCCTCAAGGAACATGCTGATGGGTTCCGGGTTAGCCCAAAGGCCAGAACCGCGCTGGACACCCGCCGTGGCCCACTCCCCAAAGGTACCCTCACCCCGGAGCAGCAAGCCGCAAAAGATTTGGCTCAAGTCGCTAAGAGGCAGGCTGCCATAGCGAAGGAAGCCGTAACGACTATGGAAGTGGATGTTCGGAAAACCCTCCACTCCAAGGGGGCCTACGAGGAGTTGCCTATCCCTGACTATAGGCCAACCCCAACAGCGGGAGAGGCCGCATTATCCAATGTGGCTGCTAGTGCGGCTACCGGGCAGCCTCGAAGGCTAACAGCCAAGAAGACTATCGACTCCATGCTCAGGGATGTGGTGGCGATTAGACAAGCCAGGGGCACTGGCAGCGTTGCTTCCCGAGCCGAGTTAGAGGCCCTGAGGGCTGAGGTTGGCCCAGCAGTTGAAGCGGCTATTGATCGCGTAATCTCCTTAGAGGCCACCAGGAACGGCTATGAGGGGGCTTTGAGAACCATGCACAATGTCCAGTCGGATGTGAATGAGTGGTTGTACAAGAATTCTAGAGTGCACCCGGCGTGGGGGAAGATGCTCCACGACGACATGAAGTACCGACAGCCGTTAGAGGAGTTCCTGTCAGCCTTTGACGCGGGAACCATCCATGAGATTGATCCGCGAGCCCTCAAGGGGGGGATCGTGAAGGCAGGTCAGAAACAGTATGACCGTGCCAAGGAATGGCAATGGACAGCCTACCGCATGGTAAAGGATTGGACGGAACGCTTCGGTATGGAGTCAGGTGGACGGGTCGCAAGGGAAGTCCAGTTGGATCAGTTCAAAGACATGGTGAACTTGATCCACCGAAGGACTGGCACAGAGATGGCCAGTGGCACTATGGCAGATGTGAATCGGTTTTTCCAAAAAACCGTTTACGGCGTTGCTGCTGTCCCCATGTCGTTTACCCAGTTGAACGACCTGGCCTCCCCTATGTTCGTGCTTGGAATGCGGGAGTGGGCTACTGAGTATATGCCAGAGTTTATTAGGACTCTCCGCAGGTTCAAAAAGGAAACTGGCCTGAGTTGGACGGAAATGCGGGAAGTCTTCGAGTCTTCCCATCATTACGCAACAATGGACGGGCTGAATAACGGGCTTGGCCCCGGCAGGCTTACGCAGAACCCAGTGACCAATTTGCGTACAGGCGCGGAGTTTGATCCATTTCCGTTAGCCACTGGAATCCCCAAACCCATCAAGAAAGTATTTGAAATAGGCGAAGAGATCTCGACCCAGGTGATCGCGCACACAATGCACCCGATCGTGGCAAGGTCAAGGATTGCGGGCGGCTGGTCTGCGGAAAAGTTGGTCTTCAAGTACCTGAAAAGCGCGCACAAGTGGGCTGAAAAGCCCGCTAACAAATTCCAAAGAACCCTTATGTTGTCTACTAAGCAGGTAGATCTAGTGAAGGGGCTGAAAACTCGCAGGGGGGCATTCAAACGCCTGACCGTTAATGACTTTATCCAGGACGCTGACCTCGACCCGGCTCAAATCAGAGTCCTTAACGAGGCCGTTAATGATAAAGGGTCTCTCCAGCAAGTATTAAGGGATCTCAAGAAAGGTCTCGACGCGGGTGAAGACTATGGCTTGAGCAGGCTGCGGCAGTTGGGGTTTGATACAGAGACCACCGTTCGATTGGCCAAGGCCCTTGACTCTGTTGACTACGCTTGGGAAAAGTTGCCTATGGTGTGGAAGCAGCGAGTAAGGACTGCGATCGTTCAATTCCAGAATAATATGAATCCTGTGCCCACGATAACCAACACGGCCAAGTGGCACCGCTCCCCGTGGGGTCAACTGGTGTTCGCTTTCATGCGATTCCTTACTGCTGCACCTTCCAGGCATCTTCCTAATGCTATGCAACGGGGGGGGCTCGGGGCCGCGCTGGCTGCTCACGCAGGAACAACTGCATGGTCTTTTATGATCGAAGGGATCCTGAGGCCACTCGCCAAGGGAGAGGGTTTGTGGGAAGGCTGGAAGAAGCCTATAGATCAGTGGGACGACAAAGACTGGGCCCTTCTCTTGAGAATAGTTAATGGGAACGGTCAGTATGGGTTCTTGCCCGAAACCTTCAGTGCGATGCTGAGTGGACATGACAGAAGCCGACTGGCTGCCTATGCGGCTGCCAACCAGATCGCCAAGCACGGCGTCAAGGGTGGGAAGGCCTTATTCAGCGGCGAGTATGGGGAGGCCGCCAAGGAGTTAGGAATGGCTGCTGGCGGCGTCTTCGGCCTTGGGGCCCTTGAGACTGCCTGGAAGCAAACAAAGGCGTGGAGGGAAGACTAATGGATGAAATCGCTTACCAGATAGGTGCAGGCGGTCTGGTCGCCGTCCTCCTGGTCCGTGAGGTCCTGGGGTTTTTGAAACCTCGGAATGGAGCCCCCAATGGAGCCCCCAATGGAGCCCCCAATGGTGCGTCTGCCGTCCAACAGGCACTACAACTCGAACGCTGGAAAGCAGTTGAAGAGGCTATTAGGGCCAGTACGCACACTATTCGTAATAACTCGCAGGTGTTAGAATCGCTCACACACCATATCATGGAGAGCAGGCGAGAACTCAAAGACGCCGTAGTTGAGTGTAGAGCATCCAAGCAAAAGTAGTGGAGAGTCATGCCAAGAAAACTGCCAAGGGATTACAAAAAAGAATACCGGGAATACCACGGTAAGAGTGAGCAGGTGGCTAACCGCTCAAAACGAAACCAAGCCAGGAGAAAAATGAAAGCAAAGCCGGGGCAGGAAGTGGACCACAAAAAGCCTCTGTCCAAGGGTGGATCGAACAGTAAGAAAAACTTGAGGGTGGTCAGCCGTAGGGCTAACAGGAAGAAAGGGGATCGATGAGACTACTCCTGGTAGTGACATTGCTTGTGACTATCTCAGGCTGCGCGTTCTGGGATGGCTTTACCCGTGGTCTTACAGATAGTCCGGGCTTGGAAGCCTCTGGCGAGTTCACGGGCAATGTAGTGCGTGATTCGGTTCCCTTACTGCCGTCACCGTGGCGGGAGATCGTTGTAGGTTGTCTTGCTGGAGCCGCTGGTTGGGTGGCTCAGGCAAGGAAAAGAAAGGTGCGCTAAATGGACTTCTTGAAAGACTTCCTGACCTCAAGGAAAGCACAGGCTCTCGGGCTACTGATCGTCCTCGTTATCTTCGGTGAAAATGCTGGACTCACGGCGGGGCAGGTTGATCTCAGTGCTAACGGCTTGATGGCTTATATCCTCGGTCGGGCAATCCACGACAATGGCATTGCGAAACTCAAGTGAACTAGGGGGGCAAAATGCCTAAGCGTAAAGGAAAGTCTTACCCCTACACGAAGAAGGGTAAGGCTGCACTCAATAAGGACAAGTTAGCCGACAAGAAGAAGCGTCAGCATCGGCCGCGTGGACGGTGAGCCGTAAACGGAAGCCACCCGATCTTTTTATTGTCACCTGGGAGGACATCATTTCCAGGGCTGACTGGCTTGACGAGGCCGAAGTGGATAGCGCCGTACCCGAGACCTGCCTTACGGTAGGGTGGATCATTCGAGATTCACCGAAGCAGATCATTATTGCGGACAGCGTGACTGTCTCAGGTGATTGGGGAGGCATTACCGTCATCCCCAAAAGCGTGATTAAGAAGAAGAAGAAGGTTGATGGAGGGCATCTAAAATCATTTTTAACCCCTTCCCAGACTGCACATCCAAAGAGGTCAAAAGCAAAACCCGCCAACCGCCCAAAGTCAAAAGGTTGAACTTCTCGTAATCCTTCACGATTCCCATTGGCCTAGCGTGGCGGCCCCTTGTCCAGATCCCCCCTTGCACCTCTACGGCCAAGTTGTCCTGAGGCCAGCAGAAGTCCACCCGGAATCGGCGGCCTTCGATAGCCCTTAGTTCGCGGACCATGCCCTTGTGGATCCCTGCCTTCTTAATCTGCTCGTCTAGTTGCTCTTCTAGTCGGCTACTCATTCCCTGACTCTCCCCCCAAGCCTTCAAGGCTACCCCCACTGAGATGATCTCGGCGTCACTGTAATCCCTTTTTATGATATTCAGCATCATGCACACAACCCTGGAGTTCTCTTTTGTGTAACCTTTTGTGGGGTCTATACGATCAATGCTTGGGCAATACCTATGTGCTGGTCGTTGTACCTTCTCAGAAAACGGAATACCGGTGACCTCGCATATCCGGCGTTCAAGGCGTGGCCTGAGCCATTGCTCGTCCAGGTCGTGGGGGAGACCTTTACTTTTGGCACGAAACCGACTGCCCTGAAGGAGCCTTGTCACTCTCGCCTCGATGGGGTGCTCCTGGATCCTCCGGCGGTGGTGCCTTCGCTGCTCGCCTAACAGACACTTCCGACAACTCTTTGTCCGTGCACCACTCCTGAAGTAGAACCCCCTGGGTGCTTTATAGGTGTTGCATCTGGGGCACTTGTGCCTTTTGTGCCTTTTCTTTTTCCCCTGTTTCTTTTTCCCCACGGAGGCTCCCTTCCAATAAAAAAGCGAACCAAGGGCTTTTGCCCCGGGCTCGCTCAACAGGAAAGGTTTCTTTTTGGATTTTATTAGGCGTAAGCCCTGCCCGCAACCCTAGACTTTTCGCTGGAGGTGGTCACGCACTTGGTTGACACCCTTTGGTTGCCGAGTGGTCTCTGCCATTTTCGCCGCCGCTTCACCATCGTCATCGGTATCCGTGTGAACCGCGACGATCGACTGAACAAGGTAGCGCCGACAATATGTGAGAGCCGAACCGAACTGCTGAATGTTTCCACCCCTTGGGATGTAGAGCGTACTTACGATCCGCTCGTCTCCAGGGAGGTTGCAAGTCGATCCATAGTAGAGGACGCAATGAATATCATGCCCAACCATCTCCCTCGTAGACTTCCTGGTGGTCTCGTCCCCTGCCTGGGTGACCGTCTCGACACTCTCCCACACTGGTTCGGTGGTCATAGAGATCGCGATCCCGTGCTTCGAGAGGACGGGCCTCACTGCCCCTAGCAGGGCCCCTAGCGTTGTGTAGCGGTTGCCGAAGTGGTCGTTCACCCCGTCAGCGTCGATCTCTTTCAGATCAGTCTGAGCGGCCGCGAGCGCCGTGTAGATATTCCTGTATTGAATCGGAGAAACGGCCTCCTCCTTCGGCTTTGTAGCCCTCTTCTTCGGTGCCTTTTTTGGAGTCACAGGGTCTCCCACTGAATGCTCCTCATTTTTGGGCAGCACTTGCGCTGCTTCCCGCTGCTTTTGTAGATTGTGGTATGCACTTTCACCGTCTGTCATTTCCATCTCGCTTTCAAAACTTTTCGCCCCTCTCGGGGGAAATGAGCAGTAACCTTTCCTGCTCTCACCACCGAGTAACTTTTCATTTGTTTGAGTATTGAAGCCTTAGTAGCCTCAACTTCTTTCTTCGCTTGGAGGGCCAGCGCCTTTGCTTGCTCCCACTCAACAACTGCCGTGACGAACTCCGCCCCCTCATCTCCTTCCAGTTCAAGCACAGAGTCCTCTTCGTATCTGTCGATTCTTTCCATTAGTTCCAGTGAAACCTCGCCGGTAGGTTGCACCTCTTTAACTACATAGTCAAACCAAAACTCCCGACATTTTTCCTTGATTGACTCCCAGATATCTTCGTCGAAATCTAACTCATGCATTTGGATCGTCGCCTGCGTTGTCATCACAACGACAAACGCTTTCGACACCTTGCTCAAGGCCATCTGTGCCATAACCTGGCACAACACGCTTGGGGGGATCTCGTCAGTCCAAGGCTTTCCATACTGTTCGATTAGGCGGGTCGTCTTAGCCTCTAGCACCGCCTGGGTCCCGTCCTCCAGGTGGACAAGACCGTCTAGGTGGCACACGATCGGCGGGTCACCTTCCCCGTCTAACGAGAACTCTGAGTTCTCCTCAACAGCCGTGACGCTCAAGCCAAGACGCTTCTCTATCTGGGAAGCCCCGTACTCCAAAAGGAATGGTTCATAGTCGAGGCCGTTCTGCATCGCGGCAGTCTTGCGCCTTGTTGCCCCGAGAACCTTCATGGCGTAGACGCCTGCCGCGTTTTCGTATGGCGAAAGCCCCACAATGGCGGCGATCTCAGAGGCTCCGATGTAGTGGCGCCGCTGATTCTCCTGCTCCGCTGTTATTACCATAAGTGGGTGTCTTTCGTTTTAATGCAGGGGGACGAACCGACTCGCCCCCCCCAGGGCCGCGCAGCATGTGCCGCAATGGCTACCAGCCCCTAACTTTTATTTTCAAATGCGAGGGTCAAATGGACTTTGATACCCGCTCTCGGCAAGTTCTTTGTAGAGTTTATCTGCTTCTTCTTTTATTGCAAGCCTTTCCGCTGGATTTGCCCTGCGGTTATTCCAAGCATCGCTCGCAAGGATTTCTTGAAGCCGATTGGCCGCTCTCTTGGCGCCGCCCACTTCACTAGAGCCGCCACCGTCTGGTGCTGTATCGTTTGACATAGTTCTTCCTAATTCGCTGAGAGCGATAAATGCGCCCTTTTCCTTAGGGATCTCCACCCCTAGTCGTTCCGCCGCAATCTTCGCAGAGGAAGCCTTCTCTTCAAAGTTTGGCGTACCTTCAACGAACTCTTCCCAATGCTTTGCGTCTGCCCGTTCGCGGCCGCGAAGCCTTTCATACTGGTCTGGCGTAAGGCGGAGATCCTTGGCGAGTTCTCTGTTGCCGCCCTCGGGATACCCGTCAACCGAATCTGGTACGCCCACCTGCTTGTAAAACTTCTCGCGCTCTGCCTCCGTTTCTGGCAGTGCAATAGATTTCCCCTGTAGACGCTCAAGGTTTTGGTAAGCCTTCGCCAAGGATTCCACATCCTTGAACTTCCCTTTAAGAGATTCAAAATCACCGCCAACGAGATGGTCTTCAAGACTCATGGATCGTGTCCCCTAACTGTTCTGCGGCGAGCACCTTATTATAAACTGACCTTCTACCCGCCTGGATAGCCAGTACATTTGAACACACGGCCCCACTCTCTTCGCCCGGAGCAGCACTGGCATATACTTCGCAAATCTCTTGAAGTATCGCCTTCACCCTCGCACCTTCTGAAGTCTTCAAGAACGCTGCCAGGAATGCGTAATCAGATCGCTTCACTAGGCCCACCTTCCATTCCAGGTGCTCCCGGGGCTGCTGCTGGCGCTCCTGGGCCTCCTCCCGGGCCTCCCTGTTGCTGCTGCATCTCCATCATTTGCTGCTGCGCGGCTTGTTGTGCCCGAGCCTCTCGCAATCTTGTAACATCCTCCTGAGACCTGAAGATCCCAGCAGGCACATCAGAGTTTTCAGCATCAATCTTTGCGACCATATCGAAATCAATGTCGTCAAGTAGCGCAGGGTCCTGGACCGCCGCGAAGATTTCCAACCGTCTTGCAACGAACCTCCAAGATTTTTGAGAGACAAGTTCTCGCTGTTGGATGTAGAAGGGGCTCACGAATGACACATTCAAAATGCCCGCGTCTTCTACAGCCTCCAAGACTCCACCCTCCACCATGACCTGTAGGACTGATTCCATTATAGGTCCAAGGAACCCCGTCTCGATCATGCGCGCAGGGCCAGCAAGCCTCTGGATCAGACGCTCACTACGCTGGCGACTCTCTTCAGCCGACCTGGGTTGCGTTGCTGGGTCCAGCAGAATGTCGGCCATGAAGGCTGCCTTGATCTGCTCGTGGTCCATTCGGGCAATCTCATTGGCTACGGAGAAGTTTGTGCCGCTATTTAAGTAGGACGGCTGGAGTTGGGTCGCGGGCCTGACAACTAGTATGCCACTGGCTGAGATGTCGGTGTTCGTTATCGACTCATCCTCCACCATGAGCGGTGGGTTAATCTCCCTGCCAACAGCGAGCAGCACCTGTCTCTTGATCTCATTTGCTCCAGCGGCATCGGGACGGGCAAGGTGGCCTCGCCCCCTTCCATATTGTTCTCCAGGAACAACATCTAAACGACTTACCACATACGGCTGGTAGTCATACCCTGAGACCCTCAACGGTGTGTTCTTTTCAGCGTCAATCCAAATGCTTACAAACTTTTGTCCGCCCGGGGAGTTGATTGGGCTAGTGTCGGAGGGAAGGACGAAGTGGAGGACCTGCTTCTCCTCGAAAGGTTCCCCGTCCATCTTGACACCAAAGTATTTACTGACCTCTGCCTCCGCCATGTAATACTCACGGACGAACACTAAAGGAGTTCCGTACCGTCCCATCTTCCAGTAGCAATCCGCTAGATTTACAGCCTCGAAGGTGAGTCCTTCAAAGGTTGATCCGTCTGCCTGCAACCTCCTCGCATCCTCTTCAATGTACATGACACTGTTCCCAAGGATTAAAAGGTCTTTAAGGCATTTAGCCGCTTCGCTGTAGAAGTTGGTGTCTTCCAGCGAAAGCATTACCATAGCAGCATCAGTGTCAAGTTCTGGAGTGGAGCCGTCCGGTCCTTGTAACTTCACCCAGTCGCCCGTGGGGGGGAATAAACTACCAACCATGAAGTTCACCAGGGCGTCAGCAGCGATAGCCCCTGTCGAGTCGAACACAGTCCCCACTCTGCGCCCACCGTACCCTCGGGTGGTCATGTCCCCCCTGAAAGGCATGAACAGGTTCCGCACTTGTTCTAGCGCGGGCTCATGCGGCGATCGCGCAGACTTCAAACTCTCAAAAATGTCTAAAAGTTCATTAATCATTGACTACTTATCCCCCGAAGAAATCCTGTGACAAGAACTGCCTCAACCCCTGTAAAGGCATCTCGTTATTCTCCCCTGAACTAGACTTTTCCTTGGCAAATCTCAATGACATTATCCCTTTGAACATCCCGTCCAAGAGGTGATCGTCAAGGCGCTTTGCCGCTACTCCGTCCAGCATCTGGTACTGGCCCCTTTCACGCAAGATTCTTCCGCACTTTGCTGAGTAAAGGAGTTTCCCCTCCTTCTCCCTGGTAGCCGAGATGGCCGCAATAGCAACGGTGGACCTGTTTTTCCGTCCTCTAGAATCCAGCATGTAGGCTGGCTCCGGCAACATATTACATCCTTTTTGCTTCAACAGTTCAACGAGAACGCCCTCTGCTTTTCGGATGCGCGCATCGTGTGGCCACGCTACGGGGATTGCTGCCCCTCCCAGGTGCCGGATCATCTCGGCCATTGTGTCCACAGTGACACCTGCCTGCTTTATCTCGTCCTCCACGATAACAACATCGCTCACTGTGTAGTGCCTTAGGAGCACTGCCGCAAAGGTTCCTGTCGTGTGTGGTATGTCGATCCCTATTAGCCACCTGCAACCTCCCTCATCCGGTTCTTCACCAGTCCAAATCACCTCATGCTGGGGAACATTGAAGACGGCCCCTTCCCACAAACAAGGCTTCCCGTTGAGCCGCGCTTCGCCCTGCGGGTGTTCTTTGTATTTAGAGATTAGCCCTGACCGCATCTCCTCGGTCATGTGCATAGCGTCCTCTACCTTGTAGTAGATGATCTCCTTGCTCTCTGTTTTGTCGGTTTCATAACTCGTGAACAACTCCGTGTAGCCTGACAAAGGCGTGGCTGAGATCCTTACGATACCGCCAGTTGCATTGGTTCTCGCACACAACTCGTCGTAAACATCCATTGGCGGCTCTTCGTCGATAACCACAAGATCTAGTGAGTGACCCTGGACACGCCTACGACCACTAGCGTAGGAGGCAACGATCACATGCGACAACCCTTTTGACGGGTGAGCCACATCAAACGCCCCGACACCTTGGCGCGGCAACTTTTCAATGTTGAACACCATGTCCTTGCCGACTGCACCTTCTTCATGTTCAGTCCCTATGATCTTCCGAACCAAGAGATCTCTGGCTGTCGTGAAGGTCTCACCGATAAGCATGCAGCGGGGGGGTAGGTCAATGAACCTTCGGCCTGTATACCAGTCGGGGTAGTTGCCTGTCAGGTGAAAGCAAAGGAGAGCACAGGAGGCCGCGGACTTGCCGATCTGATTCCCACCAGAGAAAAACACTTCCTTCTGCACGGAGTTTATGTAGTCTTTCTGCGGTTCATTCCAAACCATTTCCCAAGGATTGAACTCATGCATTTGTCCGCCCCAGGCTAAACATTGAACCCCTCCCCGATCCGTCCCGGCCTCGACCCAACAGCCAACGGCCTAGTTCGTTCGCGCCTGCCCCATCCATAATCAACTCTATAGCACACGCTTCATCGCTATATGGAAAGAGTGAGAGCACCACTCTCTCGCCGTCCTTCACCTGCTCCACCCTCACCTTGATTACCGTGTCGTGTTCTTTTCCGTCTATTCTCATAACCCCCCACTTATCCAGGGCACCCACAACTGGAGGGACATACCCGTGCTCGCCAATCGCATTGTCGCCAGTCCAGAACTCTATATGAGAACGGATGCGAAAGAGTTGAATGATACACATTATTGAACGGATTGCCCAGAGAGTGGAAGGCTCGCCGTCCCGCATGCCACGAGAGGCTCGTCGAGCGATCCTGCGAATCTCTGAAAACTCTCCGGGGCTGGCAATACTTGAGTCGCATGCCAGCCCCCAGAGAGCCGTGAGGAGGTGTTTCACTGAGTGTACCGTAATACGGCGCTGTTTAGAAGTCGAAGGGTGCTTCCGTCCCGCCGGGTGTGGAACCTTCCGTCTCTTCTCGCGGCGTCCACTTACGGAAGGACAGGCTAAGGTAGGCGTTGCCTGCCTTGCTGACCTTTTTCCAGGCCGAGATTTGAACCTTCTCTCCCTCCACACTGCATTTCCCCGTGAAGTGTGGGTGGTTCTCCGTCTTTCGATCGTTCTCGGGAAACAAAACCCCGCTGTTGTCTCTCTCTTCAAACGGTTGATCTGCCATTTTAGGCCTCTCTCTTTTGTTCTGCTTGCGGGTCCCCCCGCGCTATTTATGTTCATGCCACAGGCCCTGCTTTGTTACAAGGATTGGCTTACCAGATGCTAACACGCCGCGGCAAATGTCCATCATACATACTGGACATTTCTTTACAGGGCGCCCCTCAGTTACTGCCCATAACCTTCCCCCTTCCTTGTCCCATGTGAACTGGCTCGACTCAATGCTTCGCTCCCTCCACAGCCTTGCGGCGTCTTCTATTGTTCCCCAATGCTTCAACTCTCCCGGAGGGACATGCTGGGCACTCCCTCCAAAAATCTCTTCAGCCCTAGTCACAACCCAAGGCGTTTCTGGCTTCAGCAAGAACCCTCTTCCCCTCATCTGTTAGTGCCGCATTCAGCAGCACTCTTTTCCCACCACTAGCCTTGCCAAGGGCCACACTGCTCTTGGTTGGGCTGTCGATCAGGTCCCTCACGGCATGCACGGCTTCTCGGGTTGCCCTGTTCTTCGAGAGCCCCAACTCCAGCAGCATCTCCTCAACCGAAGTGAACCCTTGCACATGAGCCCTGATCTCCAACAAATCCCGACTGTTTACCGAGTCGCCGTAGTACGCTGTGTTCGTCAGGAATGCCTTGTACCTGAAGAGGTCCATGTAAATGTCATAGGTTGACACGGCCCCCTCTGCGTTGTTCTCCCCGTACTCCGGGGTGGCCCCACGGGCCAAGAACCCATCCCTGTACCCCAGCAAGAATCTCAGCAAAGCGCACCGCATCCTTGGAGTGACTAACTTCTCTGGGAGTCCTCGGTCAGCCTCCCCTGTTTGGACATACCGCGACAGGAAAGGAAATGACACCAATCGCCGATCAATGCCGTCAGACTCCAGCAGGTGGTAGGGAGGATCATTTGAGATGAAAAGGGGTTTAGCGGCAGTTGCGTACATCCGAGGCTGAGTGTCGTAGGCAGCCCGGATAGCATACATTCTCCCCGGTTCATACGAGGTGATGTCCTTGATGAGTTCGGTGTCGATGTCTCCCCGGTCATTTTTAGCCTCTTTCACGATCGCAATCCTGGCACCTGTGTAAATCTGGATCACATTAGAAGAGTGGCCAGTCTGCGAACCCTTCGTAAGCGCCTGCCGAGTTACTTCAGTGCTGTATTCCCCGCACATTGCAGAGAAGGAGTTTTGCAGCAGGCTTTTCCCTGTCCCCCCAGGCCCATAAATATACACGAAAGAGTCGTCGCCTGGAACCCTGTGGAAACACCCTAAGAGTGACCTAGCAAACCTCGCCACCGATTCACCCGGGTCAGCGTTTGGCTTCTCTGCGTGGCCTATTCGGGAGACAAGCCACCCCAGGAACAATGAACGCCACAGGCTTATGTCTTCTTCCAGGCTACCCCCAGGCTCGTACCATGAGGGGTCAGGCTCCATACTGGTCCCACTCACCTTATCCCTAGCGGCCAACACCTCCGGAATGGGCCTACTCTTGCCAGATACGATGTCATACATACAGTCGTAGTGGATTACCTCATGCTGGCCGATCGTGGGGCCTAGTTCTTCCTCCCCTGGGCGATGCAGCGGGACCCCCGTCAGGGTCAGGTTGTAGGTGGTGACAAACTCGTCGAAGGTTGGGCAATCTGGGTAAGGGGCAGACGCCGTGGACGCCCGCGATACTGGTGGGATCCCACCACCAAGCCCGTCCAACCACTTCGCCCTATACGCGGGGCACCCATGCAGCCCGTCAAAGTATTGCCGTAACACGCTTGCCGGGTCCGGCGGCTCCTTGGTCTCTTTCCACCGTGCCCTGCGGATCCGCTTGTCCCAGTCAAGGAACACGAAGGTCTTCCCCTCCTTCCGGAGGAAAAGATTCACCACCTCGTGCATATAGACAGTGACCTGCCTCGCCAAGGAAGTTACCGCAGTGTTACCAGCAGTCGGTAAGACCCCATTAGCAGGCACCACCACCCGGTCCGAGTAAGTCCCAGTAAGGCGTTGGCCAGCAGTATCTATTCGGTCCCAATAAGTCCCCACTACACCGTTATAGAACCCATCAGGTAGGACTAGCACAGCCGCTCCTTCCCTAGAGATTCAACGATACTATCCACCTGCCCGGGCTCTTCCTCCACCCACCCAGGCATTGAACCTTTGATCACTTCTCCCGCGGCGTTCAAAACTTTCGGGTCAGGAAAGGCTTCCACTACGCTTGCCAGTTTCGCGTAGGCCCACATGCGCCGCCCCCCCTTCTTAGGGAACATCAGCGTTTTGCGAGCAAGTGTGGAGATGCACTGACTTAGAGCCTCCGCGCACCCACCTGACTCTGAATCTGGTAGGTTGGAGTTGATAACTCTGGCAGCAACCTTAAGGACCTCATTACTTGGGAACTCTTGAGCGATCGGAAGCAGCAGCCTCAGGCTATAAACCTTGGCATTCATGCCCACCTCAAACTCAGGGATCTTCGTGATCCCCCTGAAGACCCGCTCCACGGCCGCCAACACCGGCACAGGGGTTGACGACCCTTCATACATCACGCTCACCTCGGCCCCCGGGTTTCCCCACCCGTCCCAGTATTTGCCGTTGATCGTGCCCCAGAGCCCCACCATTCGAGCGGCGTCACATACTGCGGGGTCTGGGCGGCCAGGGCAGCGAGGGTCAGCAGCGAATTCGTAGGTCATGGATTGAACGGTGGCTCGTCGTTCCCCAGAGGTCATGGCACGCTCGGCCTCGAAGTACACATGGAACCCACCCCCAGAGTGGGCCACCCTCAGCGGATCAAACCCCATACCCTCTGAGATTCCAATGATCTTGTCTAGGTCTTTTACGGATGCATCCTGGCCTGTCCCGTCAATATCAACGAAGAAAAGAGAGGAGTTGAGCGGCACATTCCTACCTGGGAATCCCTGATCTGCTCCACTTCTCTCGCAAACCCCCACAAATATGCGGTTGCGTGGCAGTACCTGCTCTTCTTTGATCCACTCAAAAAGCGCCTCATCCACATTTTCTACAAACTTCTGCCTGACGCGCTGGCCGCCATCCGGGTCAACGAGCAGTGAGCGAAACTCAAACGCCCCCATGCATGCTGAGTTGTTGGTGATCGCGGTAAGATGAGACACGACTGCCTCCCGTTGTCGTTCGTTTCCCCACTGGTGCATTTTGTATCACTTTCCTGTTGATTTATTTCTCTTTGCTTTGTCCTCAGCCTCTTTCTTGGCTTGGTAGAACCCTTCGGAAAATCCATGTTTGTACCCGATCTTGCGGCCGCGCTCCCAATAATCATGCCCGTCAGGTGGGCGGTCTCCCTCCCTCGCGCCACTCATCCGCTCTACTCCTGAGCACTGGTCAGCAACCATCGGCCACCAAAGTATGATAGCCCCATATTCTTCCCCCCATTTCTCGGCTTGAACCCACCCACACCGTGAATCGTCCAAGATAATAACAACCGGGGTAGTCGGGGAAGGTTCTCCTGGGTCAGCCATCAACCGTTCAGCGCCAGCACACACCAAGGACAATAAATGCTCCTTGCTTTCAAGCACATCAGAAAACACCACGGGTAGCCGACAGACGCCGTACCCCGAGCCGCTCACATCCGCATGCTCTACCGTCACCACTACGCCCGCTGGATCATCCGTGTCTATCTCCCCACTAATGAATTGTTCATCAATGTCCCGCACCGCCTGCATGTTCTGTTCAGGGTCGTCTGTCTCCTCAGGGTCTGTAAGCATCCTGTACACGATTCGACAGAAAAACGGTGAAAACATCTCGGTTTCACAGTTCTTCTGAGTAAATGTCATCTGAACTACCGGGCGTACCACTTTCATTCTCCCCCCTTTAGGCTCTTCAGCATTTTCCAGGCCTCCTTGTAGACTTGCAACGACCGGAAGAGATTGGCATCCTCGCTTGCGATGTCCCCCTCAATGTCCCCTGAAAACGATACATAGTTATGCTCCTTTTGGTTGCTTTCACGGTCGTACAAGACCGCGCTGTTTTTGTACTTCAATGGCTTGCCTTTTCTTGCGACAAGCCCAGTCCTCAACGCACCCGCAGACCGAGAGTACCCGCACCTTTTCAGCACCGCGCTGATCGTCGTGTAGTCCGCGCCGTAAAATCGCAGGTAATACGCCGCGACCATGCTCAAATATCCCCCCGGTATCCCCGGGTTGGGCGCGTTGTAACGCTTCTTCGCAGGGCAGTTGTACTCGATACGGCTGTGCCTCACGATGTCGCTTACCGCTGACAAGTGCTTTAAGTCCAACCTGGCCATGATCTCCGCAGTCGATACATCCCTATTCCATAACGCGCACACCTCATTACACAAAGCCTCGTAATCCTTGCCCACTAGGGCCCCTTTCTACCCTCCTGTTTTCTTCTTTATCTGCTCATCGCGCTCCTCAGCCCAGGCAACATACAGCATCGCCGGAGCCAATAGAGGGAAGAGTAGACACAAAAACGCCACACGGACAGGGTTCCAACCCTCTCCTTTAGCCCTCCCGAGTAGGTCAAAGGCCCACCCGAACAAAGCCATAGTGATATGGTAAGGCACAAAGACTATTTTTTCAATCACTTCACAACCCTTTCTACTCCTTGTCAAACCGGGACAGGCCCCGTAGCCGTGCAAGGGCCTTATCGGGCAAGTCCGCCACGACTTCACCGCCACGCCTAACGGTCACCCTTGCCATCGTCTCTACCCACACGGTAGCCCCACAGGGCAGCGGGTGACCCGGTTGCGAAACTATCCGGCTTACTCCATGTATCTCTACCTCGTCACCCTTATGGTTGGCCTTAGATGTCTTGCATGTCAGTGCCGGATCCGTCTTCCCGTGCTTCTTGTTCGACTTCACCACATGTTGGTTTACATGAATGCGCTTCAGCATTTTAGAGACCCCCATGCTTTTCCATCGCTCGATCCGTCAGGCTGTCCGTGAACTTGGCCACCACTTCAAGGGCAGCCTGGCCCACGATCCTACGCGTTTCATCCACTTCGCCGTGCGGCCCCTCGAACTCCACAACACAGGAACAGGTGTCCGGCAGGATGTCCGCTGACCCGTATGGCCCGGAGTGGGGGCAGTCGCCAGTGACACAGGCCACCTCACACTCGAACGCGGCCAGCCACCAAACGGAGCCATCTATCACGATTTCCTCATCGTGCAGTGTCACGGTTTCAACGCTGCTGGTCATTGGCCCGTCCCCCTTCCTTGATCCTCTCAAGCACCTTCGCGATGTGCTCACGGCGCTCTGCCTGGAACGCATCCCGGATGACGCGGCCCCGCTTATTTGCGCCGGACCTCTCCCCCTTCTTCCGGCGCGTCTTGCCCAGCCTTGTAGTCAGGTTCAAGGTCTTTCGTTGCCTGCTGTGCTTGCTCATGCTTACCCCTCCCATTCTTGCAGCGTCTCAAGGATCCACTCGCCCAGACCCTCCGCGGTGTTGGAGTTCCTCCGGTCTTTGTCCCAGACAATCGCCTTGTCGTTCTTCCAGCCCCAGGAGTGGTACAGGACCAGTTCCCCTCCCATGTAGGACAGGCGAACAGTGGGCCCGCCACAGGTGATCAGCACCTCAAACCCGGCCACCTCGAACTCTGGCACGATCCTCCCCACGCGCCCAGGTCTTGCTTGCCCGTGTCCCTGCTTCCGCTTATACCACACGGTCAGGTCAAGTTGCTGATTCAGCCAGTCGCCCAGGTCAGCCAGTTCCACACCCTCTTGCCCGGGCTCTCGCCCGCCCTCTTCCGGGTAGGCCAGGAACTCGCCCGCGTTCTCGTCGAACCAGATGCGGCCAGCCCTGAGCCCTCCCAGGACTTCGCCCAGTTCATCCGCTTCTTTCCGTATATCAACATAGCCCGCAGGCATTGTCCGCTCAGTCATTTTGTCCTCTTTCTTTTCGCAACTCTCGGCGGCCAGGGCACCGTGCCCCAGCCGCATGCACACCGTCTCATGCCCTGCCGCCCGTGTCAAGGGCTCTTCAGGGTCTTTCTGGATATTTCCGAACGGGTATCTCTACCTCCTCCGCGACGATCAAACCGCTCGACAGTCTCGGGATCACATAACCGTCCAGGGTCCAGCCCGCGTTATCGGCGCCCTCTATCACGATTCCATCTTCCCCGTCCCTGGCGCTGTAGTTTGACGGCAGGTACTGTTGAACCGTGCGGAGATCCGCGGCCAGCCCGCCCGTCACGATTGCACGGCGCATCTCTCCGATCACCTCCCCGTCTATCTCGAACAGGGGCGGCGCGTCACTCCCGCGGATATCCTCCACCGTGAGCAGGAACCCGTAACCACGATGCCAGTCTCTCTCGCGCTCAGTCATGCCCTCCCAGGGCAGGGCCCAGTATCTCAGGCCGTCCTCCGCCGGTAGGTTTGTCGCAAGCCTGCACTTGGTACCCGCCGGGATCGTGGCCACCTTTCCATAGGGCGCCGCCTTGTACTCCACTGCCTCGGGGAGAATGTGCACAGCGTAGGGGTCGCGTAGGTTTGTCATCAGTTCACCTCTTTCTGGTAATCGTCAGTGTGTGCCACGATGGGGCACAGGTTTACATATTCATTCTTCGGGGGGTTGTTCGGCCCCAGTATCCCGGCGCGTCTACGGAAACAGTCGCCGCCTTCTCGCGAGGGGCCCATGTACTGCCACTCCTCCAGGTAATCTCCGATCGTATCGGGGGTGCCGTTCCAGCCCAGGCACCGGGCCAGGCGTTCCCATAGTTGTTGGGTTGGCATCATTTTGTCCTCTTTTCCGTGGCCTCAGCACCATGCCCTGGCCACACAAACAACCCTACAGTACGCCCACAGGCCTGTCAAGGGGTCTCCTGTGTTATTTCCAAACTTGGCTTTTTCTCGGCAGTTTCGGTCGATTGTACGGAAAAGGTGCGGAAAAGAGCGGGGGGGGTAGGCTATGTTGTGGGACCGCGTAGGGGAGCATCCGTACCATCGCACCTTTATTTAGGGAAACTATTTCTCCTCTCTCTTCTCAGGGGTTTTCTCTTCTATATAGAAATATTCATTAAAATGGTACAAAGGTACGCTTTTGCCCCGTACCCCCCTCAGGATGGCTTCAGTGGGCCCGCTCTTTTTTTGTACCATTTTGCACAATCGTACAACGGGCGAAAACCCGTGCCAAGTTTGTCAGCCGTGGTGTTGTTTGCCCTGCCTTACCGTGGGAAGTGGTGGCCCTTGTCCTGGCCGTGTGGTGCGTGGGCGGGCGGGGCGGCGAGGCTGTGCGTACCTCAGGGACCGCGCAACCGTGGGAAGAGCCAGGACGCGTTCTCGCAGAGGGGTGGGCGCGCCGTGCACAGGAAAGAGGGAGAGAGAGAGAGAGAGAAG